>Ga0116179_1000012_pt1 | contig 167865 bp, 156 predicted proteins | sample AD_UKC071_MetaG_FD_89751 | JGI IMG/M metagenome (GOLD analysis project Ga0116179, IMG submission 89751) | Active sludge microbial communities of municipal wastewater-treating anaerobic digesters from USA - AD_UKC071_MetaG | ecosystem: Engineered > Bioreactor > Anaerobic > Digestate | place...
ACCTGCCCGGCGCGCAAATGAACCGGCCCGTCCTGGGGTTTATTAACAGGATCTATGGTTTGTTTTCCCCGCAGCAGAAGATTCCCGTCCCTGTGGGGCGGCGGATTGATTTAGTGGGTCGGGTTGTCTACACCGATTACACACCCTATTCCGGAGGGATCATTGAGCTTCGCAGCTACCCGCGCTATACCCGGACAGACAGTGAGGGCTATTTTATGTTTATTGATGTCGAAGAAGGCGTCCATACCGTAAGCGTCCTGGACGGGGCCGGGAACGTGCTGGCAGAATGTGAAGTCGATATTCAATGGATGCCCGCAGACGGAGATTTGGTACTGGTCCGCCTGGCCGATGGAACCTACGTCTTTCAGGTGCCCGTGCAGGTCAATACGCTGGTAATTACCGTTTTTCTGCACAGGGGGGCGGACGGGAAGGTCACCTCCATTGACAGAATTGTACTGGGCTCCGTTACCGGAAGCACGATCCGGCCGGGTAGTCCTACCTATCCTGCCCATCCTGCGTACCCTGCAAACCCTGTGAACCCAGGCAATCCCGCATACCCCGGAGCTCCGCCTGTTGACCCGTGCACCCCACCTGAAAATGGCGGGGGAGAGGGCGGCGGCCCGGGTAAAGGAGGCGGCGGGAGCGGAAATGGTAGTAACAACCCTCCACCCTTTAATTTTGACGTTCTGGACACGGCGACGCGCACATCCTATGGTACAGGCAGCACGGCAAAGGTCAATATCTTCGGTTCCAGCAAGCGCATCGCTCCGGGTATGAGCGGAACCTACCAGTTCACGGTTGACAACACAGGCAACAGGTACCCGTCCCTTTATGATCTGGAGTTTATCGCGAGGGACACGCTTCCCGACCCGCTGGAGATTCCCATGCGTTTCCGCCTCAAAGCCGATGGTGTGTATGTTGCGGGAAACGAAACGACCTGGTGTGCGCTCTCCGAGCTCTACCAGGATGACGCGGTGGTGGCAGGGGGCAGGGATGTGGAATATACCCTGGAGTGGCACTGGCAGGAAGGACCCAACGATAATGACTTCGCCGCCTATGCCGGTAACCCCGACTATTCGTACACTTTGATGATCAAAGTTACAGCTCAAGCCATGTAAGGGGAGGCTATAAACCAATATGACTACCAGAGTGATAAGAAACATGGCGGGTTGGCTAAAATACTTGCCCCTGGGTTTTTTAGCACTGCTGATCCTGGTCAATTTCTATCTCGGTATCAATAAAGCGGTAACCCGTAATCCGGTACCAAAGTTTTTGGGTTTTTCACCCCTGATTGTTTTATCTGGCTCAATGGAGCCTGCCATTTACCCCGGTGATCTGGTCATTATCCGTGAACAGGCGGCGGACAAATACAGGCCCGGCGATGTGGTCACTTACTTGTCAGGCAGTAACGTCTTTACCCACCGTATAGTCAGCGAGGAAAACGGCCTATTTACCTTGAAGGGCGACAACAACAATATTGCTGACGAATCCTTGACAGCCGACAAGTTTGAGGGAAAAGTGATCCTTCGCATCCCCAAAATCGGTCTGGCCATAGTTTTTCTCAAAAAACCCCAGGGTATGGTGCTGCTGGGTGCATTGCTGATCTTGAGCGTCTACGGCGGGGACCTTTACCGGAGAAAACGGCGCAAAAGAACGCGAAAGAGTAAGTGATGGTCTATGGAGCTCAGAAGATTAATTGTGTTGCTTTTTCTTGCCGTGGTGATTACTTCAACCCTATTGTCCTCCACAATGGCAAGATACACTGACCAGTTTTCCGGCGGGGACAGGGCCTTAATTGCTGTCTGGAACATGGGCGCCAGGGGCGAAGACGACACCCCGGGTGAGTTTTACAATAAGGGTTTTACCTTCAACTTGTTTGACTCAAAGTCTGTCCAGCCCATGGACTACGGCGAAAAGTCCTTTACCTTCAGGGGCGGTGGTTCCGACGTGGCCATAGCCTACGATGTGGAAATGGACGTGGCGGACCTGCTGCAGCTGACAACTGAGGAGATTAAGGCGATCATAGCCGGGGAATCGGGCAAGGATGTTTTCGTGCCCTTTATTTTTAAAATCACCGCTAAATTGAACGAAGGAGCGACCGGCGAAGTTCCTACAATTTTCTCTCCCTACGATGAAACGTCCCCGTACTATGATACCGGCTGGTTCAGGCCAAAGGACATAGAGTTTGACGAAGAGGGCTATTTCAGTATTTTTGAAGGGACGCCGGTTTTTCCCCCGGGCAGTACCGACGAGGTTACCATCACCGTAGCCTGGCAGTGGAACACGTCCTTTTACATCAATGACACAAATATTCCGGCGGTGACGGAGCCCAATTACGTGGCTGCGGACCCTGCAACAGGAAGCGAAGGAGTCTACCCGCCCTACTACCAGGTAGCCTATGACCAGTATTACGGCAGCGGAGGCTTGCTGGAGCAGTATGAAGCTGCCCAGAATGCCCTGGTGCAGTACTTTGAAGTTCATGGAAGCCCGGAGGAAAACGGAAACTGGCCTCCCCACAGTGTACCCTGCCCCTTGTCGGATGCTGAACATCACGCGCATTATAACGCAATCATAGACCCGGTGGAGCAGCAGGCCTTTCTTAACACCCACGGAGGCCTAATGGATCCGGAGGCTGGCATAATCTGGACGGAACACGCCATTTTCTGCACAGCGGACCACTTTGCGGAATACAGCGTCCTGAAAGCGGCGGCTGATGAGGCTTTGCACGCCTGCCAGACCTCGCTATTGCAGGCTTACGACGATTACGACACCTTTGCCGTCGATGCCCTGGCCGCCAGGGAGGTGGCGACAGTTTTGTTCCGCATCAAGGGTGAGCAGGTGGCTCCCCGCTAAGAAACCGGTCAATGCTGGAGAGGTCGGTAAGATGAGATATAAACGATCTAGCAGGTACAAAAGAAAAACTGAATTAAAAAAGTTATACTACTGTTTTGTTTATTTATTAATTATGTCCTTTGTTATTACAGGTGTTTCCTTTTCACGCTTCAGCACGACCATAACCAATACGGGCGCTCAAAATGTCGACGACCCGGACCCGGGGCCGGTGATCCCCGGGATTGAGTTTTCAACCTGGGCTTTGGATTACGGGGCAACCATGGTTTCCCTGGCCGGCATGGTGCCGGGAGATGAAAAAACCATTAACATCTGGGTCAGCAACAAAGACAGCTCAGGGACGGTGAGCGGCTATAACCAGAACGTTACCCTGGAAGTGAAGACCACCGCTAACCTGCCCTTGCACTTTAAGCTAGAAAGAAACGGCAGCCCTGTCAGCCTCAGTCAACCGGACCCCTACCGGTATGTCAGCGAAATACAATCATTTAGGGCAGGAGTGGAAGAAACAAAGTCCTATACACTGACCATCTCCTGGCCGAAGGAAAGCAATCATCTCATGTACAGAAACGAGCTGGATTATATCGAACTAAGACTGAAAGCTGTACAGGCCTAACAAAAGGCGGGTAAGTCCTATGCGCTATAAGAGATGGAACCAGGCAAAAATACAGCGAAAAAAAAGACAAAAATTTATTGTTATGATGGTCATAGCCGCTTTCTTTATTGTGCCCTTTTACTACTTTTACCCCGGTATCTTTACTTTTGCCGGCTATGCTTATACAAAACTTGTGAAATCCTATATCGCCACTGCTGAAGGTGACTTTTATTTCACCAGTGACCTTTTGTCAGACGCAGCGGAGGTTCCTGTGTACCAGATAAGCCATGATTGGGCAACAGGGGCAATCATTAACTTTGAGCTCAGGAATTATGAAAACCAGATCAATGTTTCCGAACGACCTGTTACCTACAAGGTTTGGGCTCAACCGGCGGGCAGCAGCGCCAGCGGGACCATTGTGCCCCTTGGTACGGTGGGACAGAGACGGCACATCAGCCTCACCGTGCCCGCGCCTGACAATCCCGCCGCGCCTCTGGAAGTGCTGGTGACCGCCGTTTCCTCCCGCCCCTATGCCAAAACGCTGCAGGGCAGGTTTGTCATCCTGCCGGCTATTTCCTGTAGTGTGGCGGATAACAGCGGCTCGCCCGTGGCTACCCTGACCATCACGCTGTCCCAGGCGGAGCAGCCGGCCCGGAATGTCACCATTACCTGGCAGGAAGGCGCCGTGCCGGACATGACCAGCCCTCTGGTGCTCAACGCCGCAAGCATTGATCTGGCCAGCAGGACCCTGACGACTTCCCTCCACACGGGGGCTGTTTACGAACTAATTTTCTTTAAAGAAAGTCCCGAAGACAATTATACATCCGTAACTGCCACAGGAGCGTAGCTTATGAATAAAAGAGCTTTTAAATACTCCATGATAATTGTTCTAGTCTGCAACCTCTGGTTTTTTTCGTCCCTGGGGAGAGTTCCGGTGTTGGAAAATACTACCGCCCAGGCTGTAAGTCCCCTGTGGGACGGCAGCGTAGCCGCAGGCTTCGCCGGCGGGACGGGAACCGAAGCGGACCCCTATTTAATCAGCAACGGTGCGGAGCTTGCCTACTTTGCCCAACAGGTCAACAGCGGCAATGGTTTTTCCGGCCAGTACATCAAGCTGGCACAGGACATCCTCCTCAACGAGATGAATGAGGACGGCACCTTTGTGTCTCCAACACCCAGGGAGTTTACGAGAATAGGGACCGATTCGAATCTCAGTTTCCAGGGTAATTTTAATGGAAATGGCAAAAAAGTAATCGGCCTGTACATTAATAACGACATCTGGCGGCACTATGGAGGATTATTTGGTTATGCCGCCGCTGGAAGCGTGATCAAGAACGTGAGTATATCGGGAGTTGTAAAAGGAGGATACGAAACAGGAGGTATAGCCGGCTACACGGACGGTGTGATCACAGGATGTGAGGTTAGCTGTACAGTACACGGCGAACAGACCCATATCGGGGGTGTGGCAGGTAATGCCGGGGCTTCTAGTGTAATAAGCGACTGCACTGTTTCAGGGAATGTATCAGGTGGTAGAAGATATGTGGGAGGTGTGGTGGGCCAAACAGAGGGGGATATAACGGATTGCAGTTTCGACGGCACGGTGACGGCAAGCGATACCTATGTAGGAGGCATAGCAGGATATTTTGCCGGTGAGAGTGTAGTGAGCCATTCCACTGTTTCAGGGACTATATCAGGTAGGTCCTACGTGGGAGGTGTGGCTGGCCAAACAGAGGGGGATATAGCGGATTGCAGCTTTGACGGCACAGTGACGGCAAACGATTTCTATGTAGGAGGCATAGTAGGATATGCAGCCGGTGAGAGTGTAGTGAGCCATTCCACTGTTTCGGGGACAGTATCAGGCAGGTCCTATGTGGGAGGCGTGGCCAGCAAGATGGATAAAATTATCATCACAGGGTGCAGCAGTGATTGCACGGTGACTGGACACGATTTTTACATAGGCGGCGTGGCTGGTTATGCCGGTACAGGCAGTGAAATCAGTAATTCCTTTGTTTTAGGGACTGCAACGGGTAGATCCTATGTGGGAGGCGTGGCTGGTTACACCAACGGTGTTATCACGGTTTGCGCAAATACTGGAACAGTGACAGGACTTGAGCAGTATATAGGGGGCGTGGCTGGATATGCTGACAGTCTTAACACCGTGAATAATTGTTTTAATTCAGGGACAGTCACCGCGTCCGGTAACGGTAACCGCAACGGAATAGGTGGTATTGCAGGTGGTGGGAACTGGAGTGAGCCAGCATCGGCCATACATAATAATTTAAGTATTGGCTCTGTTTCAGGCCGGATCAACGTGGGGGGTATTGTGGGCATCTCTGTGGCACCCCTGGGTGTTCAGGATGCCTGGCACAATTATTACACCAATGCCCCGGCAGGAACCGGGGTAGGCGATGTCTGGCCGCGGGACGGCGCTGTTCCTGTGGGGTCTATGTTCTGGGAAGAAATTAAGGATTTGCTGAACAGCGATAATCCTGCGGGCAATGACATCTGGTCGCAGGATGAGAACGGTATTCCGATGCCGGCTATATTCGTGCCGGGCGGTGGCGGTGTGGTTGGAGTTATAAAAAATTCAGGTATAAAAGAAGGCAAGTATTTTACGGTTCTCCAGGTAGGAGAGGGCGCTGCGGCGACTGTTACTTCAGACAGTGTTTTTACGGTAGTCTTTAACATGAGTTACAACCAGAGCTATGACCCGGAAACCCAAACAGTGGGCCTGGCTCATGAAGGGACAGTGGTCCCGCTGCCGGCCAATACTTCAATTATTATGCTGGTGGATGGTGTCTATTACTATAAAAACCTTACCAGTGAGTTAGGAACGAAACTGGCACTGGGTGAATTTATAAAGATGGGCAGCACGGCAGAACACTACGCCCCGGAATCGTTGCCGGCTGAATCTGTAAAGGAATACCTGTTTATCTTTGATTTTTCCAAAACAGCATCCGGGCTTCCCGCCGGAACATTTAAAGTAGAACTTCTCCCTGTAGCCGGTACTTTTTCGGGCCCAATGCCTGTGGTAACGGTGGCGGGTACCAACGCTTATTCCCTAACGGCAAGCGGGGCAGCGGGATCAATTAAGATAGATTTCTCCAGGATACTGGCCGAAGGTTATGATTATAAGACAGACGGGAAGAGTTACGCCTTTGAATTAGCTTTAAAACAGGGTGAGGCAAATGTGTCCTGGCCCATCGGTACAAAGATCAACGGGACCGTACTTACCTCGGCTTTGCCCTATGCTTTTACCACTGCGGCTTTTGGTTCTAATTCCATTTCCCTTGACCTGTCTGATTGTATAAACCCCCTGGAAGAGGGGGACTATTGCCTCGAGGTCAGGGCCTATGCCTGTAACGACCCGGCTTCTCCCCGGGAGGGCTATTTACTGGCCTGCGGTTCTACCACGCTGGCGGCAACGGAGCCAGTCCAGTATGCCATCAAGGCCAGGGCGGTTGCCAGGGTCTTTGATAAATCAGATTCCGCCATTCCGGTTTTCTTTAACATAGATACCCGGGGTCCGGGCGTTGTCAAGTCTACCCTCCAGCGCAAGTACGGTACGTCCTATGTCAATATAGCGGATCAGACAGATCTGCCGGTAAGCATAGCAGGGGGCGGCGCTACCCTGACCGTACCGGCCGGTTACGAAACCGGAACTTACCGTTTTGTGCTCACCCTTTACGACCCTGAGGGCCATCCCAGAGCGCAGGCGGAAGAGAGCATCATAGTTAAGTAGCGCCGGGTCATGCCGCCAGGAGTCAATTTATCACGTTTTTTCACAGACTAGAAGAATGCAGCACTTCCGTCGTGGTTATTCTAAACAAGTGACCAGGTGTTGCTGGGTGGGCAAAATTGCTACCCGCCAGTGCCATAAAGCGGTATTGTTAATGTTTTTTTAAAGGCGCGGCGGTTTATCTTGACTGGCTGTATTCTTGTGTGCTATAATTGCGCCTGTAAATAACAAAAGTTTACAAGCAGAAGCCATCCGCTTCTCACCTTACGACGCACCGAAAAGAAGCAGCAGTCCGTAAGGTTTCTTTTGAAAAGTAGAATACTACTTTACAAGCGGGTGGATTGTGCCCGCTTTTAATTTTTTATCCATTTTTTCTGGGGGTGAATTTACTATTACGAAAGATTTCCGAGTTAACGAGGAGATCAGAGCCAAGGAAGTGAGGGTTATCGACACAGACGGTACACAGCTAGGGATCATGTCTGCTAGGGATGCCCTGCGCCTGGCGGAGGAAAGACAACAGGACCTGGTTGAGATCGCGCCTGCAGCCAAGCCGCCTGTTTGTAAACTGATGGATTACGGTAAGTATAAATACGAGCAGAGCAAGCGCGAAAAAGAGGCCAAAAAGAAGCAAAAGATTATCAATATCAAGGAGCTTAAACTGCGTCCTAATATTGAAGACCATGACTTTGAGGTAAAGGCAAAAAACGCCATCCGGTTTTTAAAGGATGGGGATAAGGTTAAGGCTACCATTATTTTCCGTGGGCGTGAAATTGTCCATACCCAGCTTGGCCAGCAGTTGCTGAAAAGGCTGGCAGAAAATGTGAAGGACTATTCCACCATTGAAAGGCAGCCTAAACTTGAAGGCAAGAATATGGTAATGATTCTAGCGCCGAAACAAGACAATTAGGAAGGAGCTTCAGCAAGAATGCCAAAAATTAAAACCCACCGTGGTGCTGCAAAGCGTTTTAAGAAGACGGCCACCGGAAAGATTAAGGGTTACCACGCTTTTCACAGTCATATTCTCGGTAAGAAAACTGCCAAGAGAAAAAGAAACCTGAGAAAAGCTACCATTATCAGTGCTTCTGATACAAAACGCCTGAGCAGGTTGTTGCCATAATTATTGTTGCCATAATTATTTTAGAGAATCGCTTATAACAGGAGGAATGAAGCATGCCACGGGCTAAAAGCAGTGTGGTTTCTCGAAAGAGACATAAGAAAATACTCAAACTGGCCAAGGGCTACCGGGGCGCTAAAAGCAAGCTTTACCGTGTTGCCAACCAGCAGGTTATGAAGTCGCTTGTCTACGCCTACCGTGACCGCAGGGCTAAAAAGCGCAATTTTAGAAAACTCTGGATTGCCAGGATTAATGCGGCTGCCAGGATGAACGGCATTTCCTACAGCAGGTTGATGAACGGGCTGAGACTGGCCGGGGTAGATATTAACCGCAAACTACTGGCCGACCTTGCCCTTAATGACAGCAAGGCCTTCGGGCAGCTGGTGGAGATAGCCAAGGCCAGGCTTTAAGGTTTGTTTGTTTTTGAACAATTTGACTGATAATAAGAGAACAAGCATGGTATAATTACCATGCTTATTTATAATCCGGTAAAACTGAGTTCCGGGGTTGTTTTTTGAGCGGGAGACGGGTCAGGGCCGGGCTTTTTTCTTCTTCAAGGGTAAAGAGCTATACCCTGCCGTCAAGAGAACCGTCCCCGTGGGGCCTGGAGCAAGGGGTGCCATTGGTCCAGGCGACCGTCCCCGGCACCTGCGGCACCGTGTGGCAGGCTTACAGGGGACCGTCCCCGTGGGTGTCCGGGGCATGGCCGCACCAGGAAACCCGGACCCAGTGGTGCCAATCTCCGCGGCGCCTCTGACACCGGATCGTGCCCGGGACGCCATGGCGCCTGTGAGTCAAATAAAGTATACAGGAGAGGGAGAAAAATGAAGCAGTTTGCGGTGATTGGCCTGGGGCGTTTTGGATCAAGTATGGCCATGACCCTGTCCAGAATGGGTTACGATGTCCTCGCCATTGACCACAACGAGGAGAAGGTCAACAACATCATTGAGCATGTAACTCACGCCGTACAGGCAGATGCGATGGACGAGCAAGCCCTGAAATCGCTGGGTATCCGCAATTTCGACGTCGTTATCGTGGCCATCGGGCAGGATATTCAGGCAAACATCCTGGTAACGGTGATGCTCAAAGAGATGGGTGTGAAGAAAGTAGTTTCCAAGGCGGTAACCGACCTGCACGGGAAAGTCCTGGAAAAGGTCGGCGCCGACAAAGTAGTGTTCCCCGAACGGGACATGGGCGTCCGTGTAGCCCACGCCCTCGTTTCCAAAAACATACTGGACCAGATTAACCTTTCCCCCGATTACAGTATTATTGAGTTGATCCCGCCGGCACAACTGGTTAACAAGACCCTGGGCCAGGGGAATATCCGGGGCAAATACGGGGTTACGGTCCTGGCCATCAGGCGCGGTAATGACGTAATTATCTCACCCGGCGCCGAGCACCTGGTGAAGGAAGGGGACGTGCTGGTGGTGGTGGGCCGGAATGAGAAGCTAAAAGCACTGGAGGACCGTTAGGAGGGGAGGACGTGGCAGGCAAACACAATCCCCGGGTGAAGTACCTGCGCCGCCTGGCTTTGCGCCGTTTCAGGGAGCAGGAGGGCAGGTTTCTGGTAGAGGGTATTCGTTTTGTGGAGGAGGCCCTGGACTCCGCCTGGCCGGTGGATTTTATGGCCATTACCCCCACCCTGCCGGAAAGCTGCCGGGGTGAGGCGCTCCTGGAGCAGGCCCGGGCCAGGGGCATCCGGGTCATAGAGTTGGAGGAAGGCCTGTTCAGAGAGCTGGCGGAGACCGATTCACCCCAGGGCGTACTGGCGGTGGTGCAGCAGCGCCGGGTGGTTCTGGAGGATCTCCGGTTACAGACACCGGGCAGGCCGGCCCTGCTTGTATTGATCGACGGTGTGCAGGACCCGGGAAACCTGGGCACCATTGTCCGTTCCGCTGATGCTGCGGGGGCACAGGGAGTCCTTCTCCTGAAAGGAACAGCGGATATTTACAACCCTAAGGCTTTAAGGGCGACGATGGGTTCCATCTTTCACCTGCCGGTGGTCCAAAACCTTACTCCTGATATGGTCTTTCCCTTTTTGGAGCGGTCCGGGATCAAAACCGTCGCGGGTGACCCCCGTGCTGAAAGAGCAGTCTATGAGTGTGACCTGACCGGACCCTGTGCCCTGGTGGCGGGGAGCGAAGCAGCCGGAGCCAGGGCAAGTGTCCTGGAGAAGGTGGCAGAACGGGTGCGCATCCCCATGCCTGGCCGGGCCGAGTCCTTTAATGTGGCGGTATCCCTTTCCATCATGCTGTATGAGGTAATCAGGCAACGGGCCTGTGAAGGCTTGTAAGAGAAAAGCAAAGCCCGGCCAGACCTCCGGCAAAAACTCCCTTCCCTGAGGCTGTAGAGGCTTGTAAGAGAAACCTAAAGCAGTATTATCGCGGATTATGTATCCTCAGGGCGCAGGGTTGTGATGTGATTTTTCTGTAAACTTTCTTGTCATCAATTTTTGTCTATGGTATAATCAAACCGAAAAGGTCCCAAAAAAGCGGAGGAAAGGTTGTGGTTAAGTGCTTTTAACCGCCGATTTTTTTTGGAGGCTGTTCGAGGCTACGGGTTCCGTGAGAGCCTACATACTTTATAGGAGGTTGGCTGTCCACTAGATATTATTAAAAATAAACAGAGCAATGGTAATGAAGGGGAAGAGTAGATGGCCGGCGTTCTTCAGGGAAGGAGGGTCGCTGGACTGGAAGCCCTCTCTAGAATTAGGTCCATTGAAGTTCGCCCCGGAACTGCAGCTGAACGTACCACAAGTAGGTGGCGCCGGTTCTTCTACCGTTACCAGAAGTGATGACCTGTAATAATAGGAGTTTATGCTTTTTATAGTGTAGACTAGAGGGTGGTAGCACGGAAAAACTATGATCCGTCCCTGTAGAAGGGGCTTTTTTTTATGGCTATTAATGGGTATAAAATAATAAAGAAGCAAGGATTTCAGTGAATGATTAAGAAAGCATACTAACCGGGTGTAATAGGCAGAATTGAACTTTAAGGTGTGGTTACTTATTCACGAACAGAGATTTTCCATTGCCCTTTATTGGGGTTTTATCAAATATCTAATGCAGCCGGGAGGTTTTTTGGTTGGAATTAAAGTTGCGAAAACTTGCTGAAGAGGCTGGCGCTGCTCTGGCAGCGGCTGAAACCCTCGAGGAACTGAACGGGATCAGGATCCGCTTTCTGGGGAAGAAGGGGGAAGTGACCCAGGTCCTGCGCGGTATGGCTAGCTTGAGCGCAGAGGAAAGGCCCCGGATCGGTCAGATTGCCAATGAAGTCAGGGCCACCATTGAAAAAGAGCTGGCGGCCCGGACAGCCCTGCTGAAAAACAGGCTTAAGGAAAAGAAACTGCGTGAAGAAGGCATTGATGTTACCCTTCCCGGTACCCCGGTGCCGGGGGGCGGCAAGCACCCCCTCAGCCTTGTCCTGGAGGAAATTGAAGACATTTTTTTGGGCCTGGGCTACAGTATTGCCGAAGGTCCGGAGGTAGAGACCGATTATTACAATTTTGAGGCTCTAAACCTGCCCAAGGACCATCCTGCCCGAGATATGCAGGACACATTCTTTATCACCGGGGATATCCTTTTGAGGACCCATACTTCACCGGTCCAGGTGCGGACTATGGAAAAAACAGTCCCGGCCCTGCCGGTCAAGATTATCGTACCCGGCAAGGTTTACCGCCGTGACGACGATGCCACCCACTCACCCATGTTCCACCAGGTGGAGGGACTGGCCATAGATAAAAGAATTACTTTTAGCGACCTTAAAGGCACCCTGGATCTTTTTGCCAGGCTGATGTTCGGCGAGAAAACAAAGACCAGGTTCCGGCCCAGTTATTTCCCTTTCACAGAACCCAGCGCAGAAATGGATATTTCCTGTGTGATGTGCGGCGGAAGCGGTTGCCGGGTTTGCTCCCACACAGGCTGGCTGGAAATCCTCGGCTCAGGGATGGTGCACCCCCGGGTATTGGAAGTTTCCGGCTATAATTCCGAAGAAGTCACAGGTTTTGCCTTTGGGATGGGAGTTGAGCGGGTGGCCATGCTGAAATACGGCATTGACGATATGCGCCTGCTCTTTGAAAACGATCTGAGGTTTTTACGTCAGTTTTAAAGTTTAAATTAGTGAGTTCTCAAGAGCAGGGCGGGAGTTATCCGTGCCGCCGCTTACCGTTGTTTCGATAAAATACAGGAGGTTAGTTGCCCGTGCGTGTATCATATAAATGGTTGCAGGAATTTGTGGAAATTGACATATCGCCCCAGGAACTGGCAGACCGCCTGACCCTGGCGGGCATTACCGTAGAAGGGATTACAGAACCGGGGGCAGGGATTGAGAAAGTAATCACGGGGCGCATTGAATCCATCGAACCCCATCCCAATGCCGATAAGCTGGTGGTTACGAGGGTTAACACCGGAGCTGAGCAGTTGCAGATCATTACGGCCGCCACCAACGTCCGGGAAGGGGATATAATCCCCGTTGCCGTGGAGGGGGCCCGGCTGGCCAGCGGGCTGGTTATCAAACGGGCTAAACTGAGGGGGGTGGAGTCCCGGGGAATGATGTGCTCCGGCCAGGAGCTGGGGATCGACCCCAAAACCATGCCTCCCGAAGAGGCCAGGGGGATCATGATTCTGCCTCCGGACACTCCCCTGGGCAAGGACGCCAAAGAGATCCTGGGCCTGGATGATCATATCCTTGAACTTGACCTCACGCCCAATCGCGGCGACTGCCTTTCCGTGCTGGGTGTGGCCCGGGAAGTGGCTGCCCTGCTGGGGCGGCAGTGCCGGGTACCCCAACCGGTTTTTCCGGAGCTGGAGGAGAAAATAGAGGACCAGGCCAGTGTGGAAATCGAGGCTGTTGACCTGTGCCGGCGCTTTGTGGGGCGGCTGATCAAAAACGTCAGGGTGGGACGTTCTCCCCTCTGGGTGCAGCAGCGCCTGCGCCATGCCGGGATCCGGCCCATCAGCAACATCGTTGACGTTACAAACTACGTCATGCTGGAGTTCGGCCAGCCCATGCACGCCTTTGACTATAACCTGTTGAAGGACGGCCGGATTATTGTGCGCAGGGCCCGTGAGGGGGAGAAAATCGTCTCCCTGGACGGTGTGGAAAGAAAACTCCTACCGGAGATGCTGTGTATTACAGATCCCTCGGGGCCGGTGGCCATCGCCGGGGTCATGGGCGGCCTGGCCACCGAGGTGACAGAGAAGACCTCTGCTGTCCTGCTGGAGTCGGCCTTCTTTAATCCCATCAGCATACGCAGGACTTCCAAAAGCCTGGGGCTGCGCTCGGAGGCATCCCAGCGCTTTGAAAGAGGGATCGATATCAGCGGCTGCGCCCGGGCGGCAGACCGCGCTGCCCAGCTGATTCATATGATTGGCGCCGGCGAGGCCGTGACCGGAAGAATTGATGTCCTCCCGGCCCCCCTGACGGAAAAGGTTGTTTCCCTGAGGCCGGCCCGGGTGTCCTACGTTGTGGGAGTGGATATTCCCGCTGAAAGGACTGCTCAGATTTTAAAGGATTTGCAGTTTAAAGTGCAGGACGCCGGAGAGGAACTGCTTGTGACCGTTCCGGCCCACCGGGTTGATGTCAGTCTGGAAGCGGACCTGATCGAGGAAGTCGCCAGGATGTACGGCTACGACCGGGTGCCAGCAACCCTGCCCTACGGGCAGTCAACCCAGGGAATCCGGACCAGAGAGCAATTGTTTATTAAGAGGATCCGGGACTACCTGGCCGGCGCCGGCCTGTACGAGGTGGTTACCTACAGCTTTATCCACCCCAGGGTGTTTGACCGCATGAACCTCCCCCAGGATAGTCCCTTGAGAAATACTTTAAAAATCCAGAACCCACTCAGCGAGGAGCATTCGGTCATGCGGACCATGATGCTGCCCGGCCTCCTGGATATACTGGCCAGGAATTACAGCCGGCGCGTCCAGGACGGAGCGGTCTTTGAAATCGGCCGTGTTTTTTACCCCCGGGGTGCGGAAAGCCTTCCGGAGGAGCGTATGGTCCTTGCCGCTGCTGCCATGGGAAGTACCCCGGGAAGCTGGAATATGGCCCCCCGGGAGATGGATTTTTACTTCCTGAAGGGTATCCTGGAAAGATTTTTTAGCCGGATCGGTACCAGGCCGGTCCAGTTCCGGGCGGAGACCGCCAACCCAAGCTTCCACCCCGGCCGCTGCGCCTCCCTGGAAGCAGGCGGCGTGAGCCTTGGTGTCCTGGGTGAACTTCACCCTGATGTCCTGGAGCATTACGAGCTGCCGGACAGGGTGGTTGGTCTGGAAATAGACCTGGCAAAACTCTTTGAGATTTCCGGAAACCCCGTTCAATACCGCCCCCTGCCGAAATACCCCGGAATCGAGAGGGACATTGCCATCGTGGTCAAGCAGGGTACACCGGCGGACGGGATTATGGAGACAATCCGGAAAGAAGGAGGAAAGATACTCCGTTCAGTGGCGCTCTTTGACCTTTACCGTGGGGAGCAGGTCCCCGCAGGGCACCAGAGCATGGCTTTCAGCCTTCAATTCCAGGCGGCTGACCGGACCCTCACGGATGAGGAGGCGGATGCCGGAGTGCAGCGCATTGCTTCGGCCCTGGCCCGGCGCTTTGGGGCCGTATTGCGGGGTTAGAGGTTAATTGCGGTAAAGCCTTTTCTTAAAAGACAGAGACGGCTAAGAAGCTATCCTGTTGTAAAGAATTAAGAGCGATAAAATACAGTTTTTCCGGACAGCACGATTAATGCCTGATCAGTTATGCCCATCACAAGCCCTTTTTTCAGGGCTTGTTTTTTATGGCCAAAAACCGCCTGCCTGAATAAACTACCAGGGAAAAATTATGCAGGATAGCACAAAAAATGGAGCGTTGATTTTGAAGTTGATTTTGAATAGGATCTTCTTGCTCCCCCGCGCAAAGTGGTTGAGGAGAGATCCTGGAGGAATTGCCTGGGGATGTTTTTTGTGCTATAAATTGACTAACCCAACCCTGCTCCCAGGGTATCCGGGAGGCCTTATGGGCCTTGTAGAGCAGGGGGGTAATTGGTCTATGCTATCTGAAAGGGGAGGGGCTTACTGAAAACTGCTGTTGTAGGAGCCGGCAATTGGGGCCGAAACCTGATCCGCACCCTCGCTCAGCTGGGTGTTCTGGCAGCTGTTGTGGAAAAGGATCCGGCCAAAAGGGCTGAGCTGGTTAAGACTTATAAAAACCTCAAGATTTATGCTGATTTAACGGAATTACTGAATGACCCCGGGATTCAGGCCGTCTTCATAGCAACTCCGGTTCCTACCCACTACTCGCTGGCCAGGGCGGCTTTACTGGCCGGTAAGGACGTTTTCCTGGAAAAACCGCTGGTTCTGTCCACCGCAGAGGCGGAAAAGCTGGTGGAGCTGGCCGGAGCGAAGGATCGGGTGCTCATGGCCGGCCATTTGCTTCTTTACCAGCCGGCCGTCCAGTGGTTAAAGCAGTATATCCTCTCCGGCGCAGCCGGCGAGCTCAGGATCCTGAGCCAGGAACGCCTCAAGTTAGGCCGGGTAAGGTCAAATGAAGATGTGCTGTGGAGCTTCGGGGTGCATGACATAGCGGTACTTTTGCACCTTGTGGGCCAGCCGCCGGAGTTTATAGAAGCCGTGGGGCAATGCGTCCTGCAGCCGCATATTGCTGACGATGTTTATGTTCACCTGACCTTCAAAGGCGGCGTGAAGGCACACCTGCATGTTTCCTGGCTATGGCCGGAGCAGCGCCGCACCCTGACCGTTGTCTTAACGGAGGCCATGCTGGTATACGATGAATTGGAGCAGACGGTGACTTTACACCGCAAGGGTATCTCTGCTGATTTAACGGCTATAGACCGGGGCAGCGAAGTAGTCTTCCGGGGCTGCGATGAGCCCCTGCGCCTGGAATGCGAGCATTTTCTCAGGGCTGTGGCAGAGAGGAAAGCTCCACTCTCAGACGGAAAGAGCGCACTTGAGGTGATCAGGGTTTTGGAGGGCGCTTCTGAAAAGCTGCGGCGCAGTCTGCCCGGTCAGAATGGCCTGTCCTGAAAATAAATGCATGCCATTTTGCGGGTTATGAGCAATAAGGAAAACCGGACCCGTTATTTCAGCCCCGAGAGGGATTATTCATTAAACTCAATGTTTTTATTTTGCGTAGTGCCTGTGCAGCATGTACAACTTCCCCAGAAGCCGGTGCAGGCTTCAACAAAAAACAAAAAAATTTAATAAAGCCAGCCAGAAGGCCAGCCAGGAAAGGCTGGTCTTTGTCATAGGTGGTGGGCAAAGAGAATTTTATTATTCATAATTTATTAACCTTTACTTTTAACTCTTCGAATTGAAATTTTTCAATAAGTTTCGCTTTACGAATTGAAATTTTTCAATATGTATGATAAACTACCCTTTGGTTCTATATTTTCCTAAAGTTCTACATTTTTCGAAGAGAAGGGGCATCTATGAGAAGCGAATATGTCCGCGTGTTCCGCGCCTTTACGGACGAAAACCGGATTCGTATCCTGGAGATTCTCAGTGAGGGCGAGCAATGTGCTTGCGTCTTGCTGGACGAGCTGAAAATCAGTCAACCGACGCTCTCATACCACATGAAAATTCTCTGCGAATCCGGCATCATAAAAAGCCGCCGGGTGGGTAAATGGAACTATTACTCAATCAACGCGGATGGTTGCGAGTATGCCAGCCGTTTATTGAATGCAATCGTCAAGCACAATATTGAGGGTACGCTCCGCGTTGTGCGTTTTGCCTACCGTTTTCTGCGTTGCTTCGGGACGCTTCATTATACGAGCATAGGAGATACCGATTACGAGACCTTCGTTATGCTTAAAAAAGCATGAGCGGATGGCGTGTAGAATCATTCAAAAGTCATTTGAATACCTGCAAAGGAGCCTGGAGAAATGAAAAAATTTATGGTTGTAAGCGGGTTTTTAGGAGCGGGTAAAACAACGTTTATGCTTGCTCTGGCGGACTATATCAACTCAAATGGCGGCAAGGCAAGTGTTATCGTCAACGACCTTGGCGCTAAAAATCTTGTGGATGCCAGGTATTCCGAGGCCTGTGGCTGTAAGATCACGGAGCTGGCCGGCCAGTGCATCTGCTATCAAACGGAGAACCTGGTGGACAAGCTAAGACGCCTCATGGACTATGAGCATAATGAGCTTGTTATGTCGGATATCCCCGGCTGCGGCGTCGGCGCTCTCGAACATGTCTACCATAAACTGGACAGGGAATACCACGGCGAGTTTGAACTGGCGCCCTTTACCGTGGTCGTTGACCCGGAACGGCTGCGTACGATCATGCCGGAACAGGCTGTTCTAAACCTTCCGGAGGAAATAAAGTATTTGTTCAGAGCGCAGCTTCAGGAAGCGGACCTTGTACTGCTGAACAAAATCGATCTCCTGACCGGCGCCGAAATTGAGGGTTACCTTGAATTTCTGAAGAGTTTTTGTCCCGATGCGGCGGTCTTCCCCATCTCCGCCAAAAACAAAACAAATATCAACAGGGTCGCAGACTATATTATGACCCATGACGCGCAGCTCAGGACAGTTGATATCGGGTACGGCGGTCCCGAGTTCGTCGCGGCGGAACAGAAGTTAAGCTGGTATAACCGCCAGCTCTATGTAAAGATCTGCTGCGGCACCTTTGATGGGAACGCTTTTCTGGGAGATCTGGTTGAGGCAATTGGCCAGAAATTAAAGCTTGAGCATTGCAACGTACCGCACCTGAAGGTCTTTGCCGAGGGGGCAGACGGTACAAGCTGCAAAATCTCGCTTTTAGGCGTCGATTATGACCTGCAGTACGACAGCAGGCTCGGCCAGCCCTGCGCTGACCTGCCTGTGATCATCAATGCCAGGGCCACCTGCCAGTCCCAGGCTCTTGCCGAAATCATGGATGAAGCACTGGACGAAACTGTAGATAAATATAACCTTGACGCTATTGTATTCTTTACCGAATGCTTCGGTATAATGGACGAGGGCCGTGTTTAGAAACTATAAATACCATGCCGGGCCTTATCTGCTCGCCCGGTAGTTGGTATCCGGAGGACGATCATGCGTAAAATTTTAAGACACACCTACAGCGTATGCCCTGTCTGCTTAAAAAGGATACCGGCGGTACATGCCGGGTACGGCAAAGAGGTTTACCTTGAAAAAAACTGCCCGGAGCACGGAGATTTTTCCGCAATCATCTGGCGCGGGCTGCGTGATATGGAAGCCTGGCGAGGAGACGTGCCTCCCATTGCGGAAGGGGAAAATGAAAACTGCCCCCATGCCTGCGGCCTGTGTCCCGACCATAAACAGGACACCTGCTGTGTTTTGCTCGAGGTCACAAAACGCTGCAACCTGAATTGTTCTTTCTGTTTTGCCGAAGCCGGCTCAGGTGATGATCTGTCCTTTGAAACTATTAGAGAGCACCTGCGGGCGCTCGCTGTGCCGGGTAAAACACTCGTCCAGCTCAGCGGTGGTGAACCCACTGTCCGTGACGATCTGCCCCAAATTGTTGCTGCCGCCAAAGAAGCGGGCTGCCAGTATGTTCAGCTGAACACTAACGGAATAAGGCTGGCAGAGGATGAAGGATTTGTCCGCAGCCTTGCGGAAGCCGGCCTGTCCTTTGTGTTTATGCAGTTTGACGGTATGCATGATGGAATATACCGCACCCTTCGGGGCAGGGACCTGCTTGACGTGAAACGGCGGGCAATTGATAACTGCGCGCGCCACAACCTCGGTGTTACGCTGGTACCGACCCTTGTGCCCGGAGTCAACACGCAGGATATTGGGAATATCATCCGCTTTGCCGTCTCCCAATCCCCGGCTGTGCGCGGCGTTCATTTCCAGCCCGTCAGTTACTTCGGGCGTATTCCAGCGCTGCCGTCGGATGACCAGCGCTTTACCCTTGATGAATTGCTTGAGGCCATTCAAGAGCAGGCCGGTGACCTTGTACCGGACGATTCCCTCCGGCCGTCCCGCTGCGACCACCCCCTGTGTGTGTTCCATGGCGATTATATCGTCATGCCGGATCAATCCTTAAGGCCTCTGCACAGGACAAATAAATACCGCTGTGCAACGACCACCGCGGACCAGAACCGTTCTTTTATCGCGCGCAGGTGGCAGCGTCAAAAGGTTGAGGATGCTAAGGAACCCGAATCAATAACTGATTTTGATTCCTTTGACAATTTCCTCCGCCGCCTCCGCACCCACAGCTTCACGTTAACTGCCATGGTCTTTCAGGATGCTGGAAATCTAGATTTGGAACGCCTCAGAAGGTGCAGCCTGCATGTCTTCGACAACGGCCGGTTTGTGCCCTTATGTGCGTATTACCTGACATGCCATATGAATGATCCGTCTTTGGAGAAAGAACTGACTGCCATTTGAGAAGTGAAGCAGGTTCCGGTCCGGCGAAAAGCCGGAAACTCACCCGCTATTTTTTCTGTTTATTAAACAGTGAAGCATGCTGGCGAGTCATAAGCGCGAATTTTTGAGCGCGATTTTTCCTGTTTATTAAACAGGGAATCCAGTGGTTGACCGTGCTGCCCGTAGAATCAAGGGGGTAAGTGGGCAATGTCCTAAGGAACTTGCCCCCTTGGCTCCTTTTTTCTTAAGTGGCGTGAAGGAAAAAGGTAGTTAACGGTCCTCCGGTTTCAAAGGAGAAGCTTTTTGAAATCTGTGCGGAGCTGTTGCTGGCCTCTCTCTGTTTTGGGGGGAAGAGGGCAGGACTTTGAGAGGTTTTGGAGGCAGGGAATTAGGCCTGCCGCTGTTGGAATGCGAAAACAAAATGTGATATACTGTTTATGCATCTGGTTATCTGTGATTCATTATAGTGATGTAGAGATAAAAATCGTTTGTGGGGCAGGAAAAACAGGGAAAAGCGGCGAAGGAAAATAAAATTTGTTATCCTGGAGGAGTTCTATGGCTTCGCAGGAATCACGGGTTGAGGTTGAAATTTTTGGAGAAAATTATATTGTCAAGGGTGATCAATCGCCGGAACGGATAATGATGCTGGCGCAGTATGTCAACCGAAAAATGATGCAGGTGGCCGCGCGGAACCCCAGGCTGAGCAGGACCCACACGGCTGTGCTGGCAGCCTTGAATATCGCCGAAGAGTTGATGAAACTCCAGGATGAACAGGAGAGTATCATGAAACTCCTGGAATCTGAACAGAGGAATACGAAAAGAAACTCATGAAGCCGGCTTCATGAGTTTCTTATTAATATAAAGATTTATAAAGAATTTCACTCTAAATGTAAATGTAAAGAGTTACCTGCTTGTCCACCTGTTTTTTATTTTGCTCTAAGGGACATTGCTGCGGGTAAATACCCGGTGTTCCGGAAAAATTAATCTGAGAGCAAGAAAGGTTTGTTTGCCCATGCGTAATGTTGAAGTGGCCTGGATTTTTCGTGAACTGGCTGACCTCCTGGAACTGAAGGGAGAAGATTTTTTTAAGATCAGGGCCTACCGGAATGCGGCCAGAATCCTGTCGGGGCTTGAGCGACCCCTGGTGGAAATCTGGCAGGAGGGTGGACTGGCCAAAATTCCCGGCATCGGCAAAAACATTGCGGCAAAGATAAACGAGATTTTAAGCACGGGTGGCTTGAGAAAACACGAGGAGCTGCTGCGGGAGTTCCCCCCTGGGCTATTGGAAATCATGTCCCTGCCCGGGATTGGTCCCAAAAAGGCTGCTATGCTCAGAGAAAGGCTGGGGGTAACCAACCTGGAGGAATTGGCCAGGGCAGCCAGGGAAAAACGTGTCCGGACGTTGCCTGGCATGGGCAGTAAAACGGAAAGCGAGATTATCCGTAACATCGAAATGCGGGAAAGCCTGGGAGGTCGTGTATTACTGGCCTCCGCCAGGGAGCTGGCGGCAGAGGTGGGCGGCTACCTCAAGGGGATCCCGGGGGTAAAGAGGGTTGAGGCCGGGGGCAGCCTCCGCCGCTGGCGGGAGACCGTGGGGGATGTCGACCTGGTTGTGGCCGGCGATGATGCTGGCTTGGTCCTTGAGGTTGTTTCCGGTTACCCAAGGTTCCGGCAAATGCTTGAAAGCAGTCCGGGGCGGGCGAAATTTCTCACGGACTGGGGAATTGTGGTGGAACTGGAAGTGGTGCCGGAGGAAATCTTTTACCTGACGCTGTTCAAAAATACCGGGAGCAAGGCCCATTACCGGAGGTTGCAACAGCTCTTTGCTGAGCGCGGTCTGAGCCTGGACGAAACCGGCCTGGCCCAAAAGGACGCCTTGATTAAGGAAGAGGATATTTATGCTGCGCTGGGTTTGCCCTGGATTCCCCCTGAACTCAGGGAGGACCGGGGAGAGGTGGAGGCGGCCCTGGAGAATTGCCTGCCCAGCCTGATAGAGACGGTTGATATCAAGGGCGACCTGCATATACATACCAACTGGAGCGACGGGCTCAACAGCATCGAGCAAATGGTAGAACGGGCCAGGGCCAGGGGCTACCAGTATATTGCCGTGACCGATCACTCCCGTTCCCTTAAAATAGCCAGGGGGCTGTCCCTGGAAAGGCTCCGGAAGCAGCACGAACAAATCCGGAAGATGAATGAAAGTCTCACAGATTTTCGTATTCTCACAGGCATTGAAGTGGATATTCTCCCCGGTGGGGGCCTGGACTGCCCCGACGAAATCCTGGAAAAAATAGACGTAGTGGTGGCTTCCATCCACAGCGCCTTCAAACAGGACCGGGAAACAATGACCAGGCGGATCCTGTCGGCGGTGGAGAATAAAAACGTCGACATCATCGGCCACCTGACCGGGCGCCTCCTCTTACAGCGGGAAGGATACGAACTGGATCTTGAGAGGGTGTTGGAAGCAGCTGCCTCTTATGGTACGATATTAGAGATTAACGCCTCCCCCGATCGCCTGGATCTGGACGACCTGAACGCCCGTAAGGCGAAGGAAATGGGGATTAAACTGGCGATTAACACCGATGCCCATGACCTGAAACGGCTGGAAGATATGCTTTACGGGGTTTCGGTGGCGCGCCGCGCCTGGCTTGAACCGGGCGACGTAATTAATACCATGCCGGTTGAAGATCTATGCAAGTTCCTGCAGGAACGGTAAGACGGGGGTATGTTAGTGGTTAAACGGAGAGTATTATGGATATTAAGAAGGAGTTTCTAAGCAGGGGGCAGCTGGACTGTGGCTGTATTTTGCCCCGTGCTTTTTACGCCAGGGAAACCGTTACGGTGGCCAGGGAGTTGCTGGGTTGTATTCTTGTGCATAATGCTCAGGAAGGCCTGGCAGCCGGCAGGATTGTAGAGACGGAAGCCTACATCCAGGGCGATCCGGCCTGCCATGCCACCCGGGGGGAAACTCCCCGCAACCGGGTTATGTTCGGACCGCCAGGACACGCTTACGTTTATTTTATATACGGGATGTATTACTGTTTTAATGCCGTCACCGCCCCGGAGGGGGTGGGGGAAGCGGTCCTGATCCGGGCGCTGGAGCCCCTGGAGGGCATCCCTTTGATGCGCCGGAGGCGCGGCAGGGACAGGCTTCATGAGCTCTGCAGCGGTCCGGCCAGGCTGGTCCAGGCCCTGGGCATCACCCGGGAGCATAACGGCGCCGACCTAACCAGGAAGCCATTGTACATAGTGAAGGGCGAGGTCCAGGGGAGGATCCGGACCACAACCCGGGTGGGGATACGGGAAGGAGCGGAACTGCCGCTGAGGTTTTACCTGGAAGGGAGTCAGTTTATCTCCAGGAAGTAGGACAAGACAACAACAGGGAGGAAACATAATTGAAAATAGGAGAAATCTACCGTTTAGCCGTTGAAAAGGGGATCGAAAAGGACCCGCGCTCCAAAGAGGCTGTGCTTGCGCTTTTGGAAAAGGAAAAGAAACTCTATGCTGAATTGAAGGAAGATGAGAAGAAGGAGTACGATCAGGATAAGCTTTTTAACCCGTACAGCGATACGAGGATCCTGTACGGTGACCCGGAGCGGGAAGTTACCAGGGTGCTGGCGGGAATCGATATGGAGACCGCAGAGGTGCTGCTGGCTGACCGTTTGTCCGCCCAGGGCAAGATTGACCTGATCATTGCCCACCATCCCGAAGGCAAGGCCGTGGCCGCCCTTTACCAGGTGATGAAATTGCAGGAGGACGTGCTGGCGAAGTTTGGGGTACCCATTAACGTCGCCGAGGGGATTATGGCCTCGCGAATGAGTGAGGTAAAGCGGGGGCTGATGCCCCTGAACCATAACCGGGCTGTGGATGCTGCAAGGCTTCTGGATATCCCTTTAATGTGCATCCACACACCGGCCGATAACCATGTCAGCGATTACCTCCAGAGGCTTTTTGATGAGAAGAAACCGGAAACCCTGGAGGATGTGCTGAAGCTTTTGAAATCCATTCCCGAGTATGCCGAAGCGGTTAAATACAATGCCGGGCCCACCATCGTCCTGGGCAGCAAGGAAAGACGGGCCGGCAAAATTATGGTGGACATGACCGGGGGGACCAGCGGCTCCACGGATGCCTATGCCAGGCTGGCCACAGCCGGTGTGGGTACGCTGGTGGTTATGCATATTGGAGAAAAACACCGGAAAGAGGCGGAAAAGAACCATATCAATGTTATTGTGGCCGGGCATATGGCCAGTGACTCGCTGGGTATGAACCTGATCCTGGATCAGCTGGTACAGCGGGGAATACAGGTGATTCCCTGTGCCGGCCTGCTCAGGTACGAGCGGAAGGGTTAGTTATTCTAGGGTCCTTAAGTCGAACCTGTTTGCCATCCCCGTTATTTATTATTTAGAGAAAAGGAGCAACTGTAAAATGCGCGGTAAGCCGGAGCTTTTAGCTCCAGCCGGCGACTGGGAAGCCCTGGTGGCTGCCGTGGAAAACGGGGCGGATGCTGTTTACCTCGGGGGCAAGCTTTTCAATGCCAGGCAGTCCGCCGCTAACTTTGACGACCTCGAACTCGGCCGGGCTGTCCATTATGCCCACGTCCGGGGTGTCAGGGTTTACGTTACGGTTAATACCCTTCTGGACTATAACGAGGTTAAGGAGGCGGTAAGGTTCCTCCATTTTCTACAACAGTGCGGGGCCGACGCCGCCATTATTCAAGATCTGGGCCTGCTCCGGTTGGCCCGTAAGGCCGTTCCGGAGCTGCCCCTGCATGCCAGCACCCAGATGACCGTACATAACCTGCCGGCGGTACAATTATTAAAGGAGGCAGGAATCAGCAGGATTGTGCTGGCCAGGGAGCTGTCCCTCGCTAACATCCGGGAAATTATCCGCTCAGGTGGCGTGGAGGTTGAGGTTTTCATCCACGGCGCCCTCTGTGTGTGTTACTCCGGCCAGTGCCTCATGTCCAGCATGATCGGGGGCCGCAGCGGGAACAGGGGGCGTTGCGCCCAGCCCTGCCGCCTGAACTACGTTCTGGTAGACCGGCAGGGCCGCAGCCTGGCGGAACCCGGACAGGTTGGCGATTACCTCTTAAGCCCCCGGGACCTGAACTTGAGTGAAAGGCTGCCCGACCTGATTGAAGCAGGCATAACCTCCTTTAAGATTGAAGGAAGGATGAAGCGGCCGGAGTACGTGGCCACGGTGGTAAGGATTTACCGGTGTCTTTTGGACCGGGCTGCGGCAGGCGGGCCTTACGCCGTTACAGCGGAAGAAGCCAGGGACCTGGCGCAGATTTTTAACCGGGACTTCACAACCGGTTATTTTTACGGGCTTCCCGGCCGGGAGCTGATGAGCTACAAGCGGCCGAACAACCGCGGTATCCGTCTGGGGCGCGTCAAGGGTTTTGACCGCAAAAGCCGCCTGGTTGAAATAAGCCTGGAAGAGCCCCTGGGCATAGGGGACGGGATTGAAGTCTGGGTAACTAGGGGAGGCAGGGCCGCCGGGGAAGTGGGGCGCATCCTGCTGGAGGGCAGGCCCGTGGAATACGCCCCGGCCGGTGCTACTGTGCAACTGGAAATACCCGGCCGGGTTTTCCCCGGGGACAGGGTCTTCAAGACCCACGACGCCCGCCTGATGGAAAGGGCCAGGTCCAGTTATAAATCTCCCGGTGGGCAGCGGAAAATACCCCTTGTCTTTACAGTCGAGGGCCGTTTGGGCGAGCCGCTGAAAATCCTGGCCAGGGACAACGAGGGATTTAGCGGCGAGGCCCATACTGCCTCACCAGCCGTGGAGGCTCAAAAACGGCCCCTCACCCATGAGTACCTGGAGAAACAACTGGACCGGCTGGGCAATACGCCCTTCAGGCTGGCCGGGCTGGAGTGCCGGCTGGAAGGGGACTTGATGGTGCCGGTGAGCGAGATTAACGAAGCCCGCAGGCAGGCCCTGGCCCGTTTGGAGGAAGCCCGGACGGCTGCCTTCAGGCGCCCGCCCGTTCCCGAGGATGTTTTCCAGCGCCGTCTTGCCGCAGCCCTCTCCGGCCTGCCCAAAGAGCAGGAGAGCCGGGCCGGGGCAACGGAGCCGGTGCTTTCCGTGGTTGTGGGAGACCTTGCTTCCCTCAGGGTTGCCGTCGGGGCGGGAGCCGGGGAAGTATGTCTCAGCGGCGAACAGTACCGCTCCAGGCCGCCGCTTTCCCTGGAGGAAATCCTTGCCGGAAGCGAGGCCTGCGCCGAGGCCGGCGTCAGGTTCATCCTGGGCTCGCCCAGGATCCTGCAGGACGGGGAGCTGGCCGGCTTTTGCCGCCTTCTGGAAAAGGTGCGTAAAGGACAATTGGATGGTGTCATGGCCGGTAACCTGGGAGTAATCAAGAAAGTGCGGGAATTAACCGGCCTCCCGGTCTTTGCCGATTTTTCCTTGAATGTCTTTAATATTGAAACGGTCCGTTTTTTGATGGAAGCTGGGGCGAGCCGGGTAACCCTCTCCCCGGAATTGACCCTGGAGCAGGTGAGGCAGATGGCCGGCCTGCAGGTGCTTCCCCTTGAGGTAATCGTCCACGGCGCGTTGCCCCTCATGGTTTCCGAGTACTGTGTTGTGGGCAGCTTGCTCGGGGAGAAGGACAAAGGTAAAGGAAAGGGCTGCCCGGCGCCATGCCGCGGCACGGGCTGCGGCCTCAAGGACCGCAAGGGGGTTGTGTTCCCTGTGGAGCTGGACCAGTACTGCCGCATGCACATCTTTAACTCCCGTGACCTGTGCGTCATTGAAGACCTCCCCGAGCTTGCCGGGGCAGGCGTATCAGTGCTTCGGATTGAGGCCAGGCGCGAGGGCTCACGCTATGTCCGTGATGTAACAAGGGCTTACCGGGATGCCCTGGCGCAAAAACCTGGAGAACGGAGCCCGGAGAGGCTATCCCTGCTGAAGGAGAGCCTGGCCCGCCACAGCCCGGCAGGTTTTACCAAAGGCCATTTTTACAGGGGGGTTATGTTATAAAGGCGCCGGTTTGTCACAGGGGATGTTTTATTGCCATCCTCAAAACTATATGACAAAACCGGCGCTATATATATAGAAATCAGCCCTGTGTACACCGGCCAGAATGCCGGAGTATACAGGGCACTCCCTGCTTTGTTCTGGATTGAGATGTGGCTGTTTTAAAAGGTGCAGGGGTTGCGGTTAGCCATTTCCCTGTGGGGAATTCCGCTACCATCTTCTCGTACTGCCGCCACCGCCACCTGAACCGCCACCGCCGCCAAAACCACCGCTGCCGCCAAAGCCGCCACCGCTGCCAAAACCTCCACCGCCAGAACCACCGCCGCCTTTGTCCCGGGAGAGCATCCCTAAAAACAGGCCGAGAATAAACCCGTTAAAGTAGCGCTGGTCTATATAAATAAGCAGGATCAGCCCTATGATTATTAAAACTATTGCCCAGGCGGGTAAAGAAGACTGGGATGCCGGTGAATCCGCCGGCGCAGCCTGGGGTGGGGCCATTTCCAGGCTGACCTGGTACTCCCTGGCCACTTCCTGGATTAGCGCCCTGTAACCGTTCAGGATTCCCGTATTATAGTCATTATTGCGGAAATACGGAAGCATGTAGGTGTCCTGAATCTGGCCTGTCTTGGCGTCCGGCAGGGCGCCTTCCAGGCCGTATCCGACCTCGATCCGGGAAACCCGTTCTGTGGGAGATACAAGGACCAGCAGGCCATTGTTTAAGTTTTTATCACCAATCCCCCAACCCCGCAGGATTGCCAGGGCATATTCCTCAGGGGCCGCTCCGTTAAGACTGTCAACGGTGACAACAACGACCTGTGCCTTTGTTTTTTGTTCCAGAGCAGCAGAAGTTTGAACAATGGTTTGTTCCGTATCAGCATCAAGTACATCCGCCAGGTCTAATACATAAAATTGACTGCTGGGCTGCGGTATGGCCGGGACGGCTGACGCTACGGGGGAAACCAGCGCCAGTAGCAATAGGGTCAGTACTACAATTTGGGAAAGCCTCTTCATGTGGTTTAAACCTCTTCACTCACTCATTTAGTTGGAGAAATCAACCTTTGGTACCTCGCCGGCGCTTTCAGCTGCTTTGAAGTAATCCTTCGGCCCAAAACCAAATATTCCGGCGTAAAGGGAAGTGGGGAAAACCTTAATTTTGGTGTTGTAAGCCTGAACGGCATTATTGTAATCCATGCGGGCTGTGGCGATCCGGTTTTCTGTACCGGCGAGCTCATCCTGCAAGGCCCTGAAATTGGCGTCCGCCTTCAACTGCGGGTAGTTTTCAGCGATGGCCAGCAATCTTGCCAGGGCGGAGTTTAAAGCCTGATCAGCCTGGGCTGCCTCACTCACAGTGGCAGCTCCCGCTAACTTTGACCTCGCTTCTGCAACCTGCGTAAATATTTCTTCTTCATGTGCTGCGTAACCCTTCACTGTTTGAACCAGGTTCGGGATCAAATCCGCTCTTCGCTGCAGCTGGTTTTCCACCTGGCTCCAACTGCTGTTGACAGCCTCGTTCAGCCTGACCAGGTTGTTATAGCCGGAGAGCAGAAAAATGGCCAGAACTACAATAATACCTGCAGGGATTAACCACCTTCTCATTTAAGTTTCCTCCTTATCCTTTAGACTGTGTTTTCATATTATATCACCCAGGGTGCCTATGGTGATTATTTTTTTCGTTAACTATGGATTATAATCTTTTTTCAACGGTTTAGACCGCAACGAAGATGTTACTTAGCTTATCCTTTGGGGAGCCTTTCCTTCCGGTAAAGGAGCTGAAACTTTTTGTTTGTTGATCAGGTGAGATGCCCGTAGTAGAATAATTAAATGAATCGGGCGATGAATAATTAGTTTAAACTAGTTTAAAAGGCAACTAATTCATAAAGAAAAAAGGCGAGTCTATGGATAAAAAGGTACTCAAAAGGCTTGAATTTCATAAAGTGCTGGAGCAGCTGGCTTCCTATGCCGTTTCCCCCCTGGGAAAAGAGCGGGCAATGGAGCTGGAGCCGGTTGATGACCTGGGGACAATAATCAGGTGGCAAAAGGAGACCACAGAGGGGCGCGAGCTGATGAGACTGGACCCGGCTGCTGAATTTGGCGGCTGGAAGGATGTCCGTACCCAGATCAAAAGGGCGCAGCGCGGGGCCCTCCTTGAACCTGAGGAACTGGTGGCAGTGGCGGATACCTTGACGGCGAGCAGGCTTCTGAAGAATTTTCTCCAGGAGCGGCAGGAACGGTACCCGCTGCTGAGTGAGCTTTCTTATATGCTGGCTTCCCTGCCGAATCTGGAAAAGGAGATCAAGAGGTCGATCCTGCCCGGCGGCGAGGTGGCGGACACGGCGTCCCCCGAGCTAGCCCAACTACGGCGTAAAATTATAAACAACCAGGCCCGGATTAAGGAGCACCTGGAGCATGTGATCCGTTCCCCCAATTACCAGAAGTACCTGCAGGATCCCATCGTGACGATCCGGGAAGGCCGTTACGTTGTTCCGGTAAAGGTTGAGTACCGCTCCCAGGTGCCCGGCATTGTCCACGACCAGTCTGCCAGCGGTGCCACCCTCTTTATCGAGCCCATGGCCGTTGTGGAGAAGAACAACGAACTGAAGCGCCTCATGGTTGCCGAAAAGCAGGAGGTTTTGCGCATTCTGGGCAACCTGACCGCCGGGGTGGCCCGGAATGCCGAAAGCATTCAAATTGCCCTGGAAGCCCTGGGAGAATTTGACTTTATTATGGCCAGGGCCAGGTACAGCCAGAAGCTGGATGCCTGGGAGCCCAGGCTGGCCGGCGAGGCCGTTATGAATATCCGGCAGGCCAGGCACCCCCTTTTAAAAGGAAATGTGGTGCCGGTGGACATCCGTATAGGTGAAGATTTCGACACCCTGATCATAACCGGGCCGAACACCGGCGGTAAGACAGTGACTTTGAAAACAGCAGGGCTGATGGTCTTGATGGCCCAGTCCGGCCTGCACATACCCGCCGGGGAAGGCTCCAAACTCGGCATTTTCAAACAGGTCTTTGCCGATATCGGGGATGAACAGAGTATCGAACAGTCCCTTAGTACCTTTTCCTCCCATATGACGAACATTGTGGATATCGTAAACAGGGCAGGGCGGGGCAGCCTGGTCCTTCTCGACGAACTGGGGGCGGGCACTGATCCCACCGAAGGGGCCGCCCTGGCCCAGTCCATCCTGGAGAAGCTGCACGCCATGGGGATCCGGACAATTGCCACGACCCACTACAGCGAATTGAAGAATTTTGCTTACCTGCGGGAGCGGGTGGAAAATGCCAGTGTAGAGTTTGACGCTATAACCTTAAGGCCCACCTACCGCCTGCTCATCGGCCAGCCGGGCCGCAGCAACGCCTTTGAAATCGCCGCCAGGCTGGGGTTGCCGGGGGAACTGGTGGACCGGGCCAGGGACTTTATGACCGTTGAACAGGTGCGTGTGGATGAGCTGATGCGCAACCTGGAAAGGGCGCAGCAGGTGGCCGAGGCTGAGCGGGAAGCGGCGTCTGTCCTGGCGGAGGAAGCCAGGCTCCTGAAAGAAAAATGTGAAAAAATGGAACAGGAACTTGCCCAGAGGCGGGAGAGAATCCTGGCCAAAGCCGGGGAGGAGGCGCGGGCTCTGGTCCGGGCTGCGAGACAGGAAGCGGAGGACATTATTAGAGAGCTCAGGGAAAAGGCTTCCCGGGAAATGGCCAGGGACAGGGAGGCTGCTATTCAGGAGGCCAGGGAAAGGCTGGGAAGACTCAGGAGGAAGGTCAACAAGGCTGTACCCGAAAGAACCATCTCAGGCGAGGTCCCCACGGATCTGCGGCCCGGTGAGGAGGTTTACCTGCCCAAACTCAACCAAAGGGGCTATGTGCTTAGCCCTCCCGGACCCGGAGGCGAAGTGCAGGTGCAGGTGGGTATTATGAAAATAAGCGTGCCTTTGAAGGACCTGCTCAGGGCTGAAAAAACCGTACAACCCGGCGGGCAGAGCCAAGTGGGGAGCGTCCTCATGGACAAGGCCAGGGAAGTTTCCCCAGAGCTGGATTTGCGGGGCCTTTATGCAGATGAGGCTATGCAGCAGGTGGAGAAATACCTGGACGATGCCTGCCTGGCAGGCCTGTCTAAAGTTTACCTGATCCACGGCAAGGGCACCGGTTCTCTCCGGGCGGCCATCCACAGAGATCTCAAGGGCCACCACCGGGTCAAGTCCTTCCGCCTGGGCGAGCAGGGCGAGGGGGGCTGCGGGGTTACCGTGGTAGAACTGGCCTAGCCGGGGTTAGGATCTGTGAGTTTTCAAAAAGAAGTTTTAGATTACGAAAAACTAACGCTGCCGCATCTAAAGAGGTGGGTGGTGGAAATGCATAAACGTCCAAGTATTCCGGGTTGCAGCGTTAGGAATCCGATTAAGCAGATTTGTTTGCTTTTAGAAGTCGAATTTCTTCCCCAAGCAACTTATCAATTTTTTCATTACCATATTTTTCACCCAGAATTATTAATCTAAAATAATCTTTTGCTGTTGTATGGCCAACCTGCTGAAACATAACATTGAGACCGCCATTTACAAAAATACCTAGTGCTGGAACTAACATACCAAATTCTTTTTCAGTCATAACTAAACCGAGTCTTTCAGTTAGATAATTGATTAATTTTAAAAGTTGCGGCGCTTCTCTTTCCAGGATTCGCTTTTCAAGCAAAAAGTTTGCATTTTTTAGCAAGTATTTACTGTTTTTCCGGATGAAATTAACCGCCATGGCTTTTGCTGTTAGAAAACCTTCATCAGATGAGTTGTGATGTGGAGCCATTGCAGCTAAAACATGCGGAAGATTAACAGGATCTCGTGAAGAAAAGCCATAGCTAGTGGAAATTTGACAAACATGTCGACATAAAAGTGTTATTGAAGCTGTAATATCGCTCATTACAAGTGTAGGTACCATTAATTGTGCACCGGGCAATCCTTCGCATAAAGATGTAGCTAAGCCTAGTATTGCACCTTCTAGACCAACAATAACTGCATTGCTGATATCATATGAGTCTGCGATCTTATCCATTTGATTTAATTTAAGATCTTTAATTTCTTCAAGCCGTGAAATGTTTATAGGTTGTTTTTGTTGTACTCTTTGATAACTGAATCATCACTACATAAATTATTTGCCATTTTTATTGTCAGTCTTAATCCTTTATTAATATAAGAAGATAGTGAATTCATAACCTTATTAATTGCTACAGTTTTATTACTATTGGCTGAAATCAGCAGCTTGTCCATGGGTTTGCCAATGAGTTGGAGGAATTTTGTAATAGCGTTCGGTTCAACGATATGACTGGCAATTTCTTTAATTACTAAGTGTTCATATTCTTCTATCTGACCCAAGGTCATCACCCCTAATTTTCATTGATTAATATGGATTAAGAGCTAAAGCAATATATCATTATATTTCCCTCTCTACTCCCCTAAGACCTCTTCAAATCTAGTAAATCCTTCATGTTTCATGAGCCTCGTAAACTTAGTAACACAACTTTCACAGGAAGAAAACTGGAGCCGAGCCTTAAAAAATGCGGGCAAATGAACTCTAGAATTAAACCCTGTAAAGCATGATCTGTTATCGTAAGATACTTCCTCTCCACAAGAAAAAACCCTTCTATGTAGAGGGTCTAGTAACAAGAACCTACGAACCAGCATTTTGTTAGTCGCATACTGGTTAGCGACACTACTTACTAACAAAATCTTAAACCGTACAAGGGCATAGGTCAATAAATCTTTTTTGATTTGATAGGATCAAGGTACTATTTGATAAAAAAGGCAACCGTCTCGGAAAAAGACAAGTAATTCCATATACGGCATGGGATTTAAGCGAAGTAACGCTTTCAAGGCTTCCCGGAGATAGCTTTTTTGTTTCTGGAGTCTTGGAATAGGGAGTGTAGATAAAAACCATAAATGGCTCTTACCTGCCAGGATTATAGGGTACTGCTGAAGAGAAACCCGGGCGTCTGGAAGGGTTCTGCCGGGGATAGCAGGGGGGTGATCCAGAGATAGCCCCTCTATCCGTTTTCCTGCGAGACAAGCAATCACTAAAACTAAGTCTCGAACCTTCTGTGAATAGTGATCCGAAAACATTTTTTTGCGGAAAGCCAGTCCCAGACTCTATAAGAACCCACAGGATTTTATCAAAAACGGGTATAATATGACCCAGTTCTGCGCTTAGACGTCTCCTTCCTCGGGGACGATGCAGATAAAAACAAAATCCTCTTTAGCGTCATTTTTAAACTGGTGTTTGGTGTTGGACGGCACGTAGGCCAGGGAACCTTCCCCCAGGGAGGTGTCCTTGCCGTCCAGGCACAATGTGCCACGGCCGCTGATAATATAGTTGATGTGCGGCCAGGGATGGGCGTGATGGGGTGTCATGCCGCCTTCCTTCAGGGTGAAAAGACGCATGACCCAGCCTTCCCAACCCTGCTCCGGTCCAATCAATGTCTTTTTAAAGGCGTTTTTCACGCCGGGCGCTTTGACTTCAATTTCTTTAAGGTCCTTAATGTTGCCTATAAACATGTCTATCCCCCCGGAAGAGAACATTATAATTCATTCATTTAGATTCATTTCTGGCAGGGCAGTGAAATTCCTGCCATATAAACAAAAATAAACCGGGTTGTGGCCCGGTTTTGGGGTTGCCTGTTAAGATATTGTGTAAACCCAGTTATGACCGTTATTATTGTCCCAATTATTGCTCGAATCGTGAAAACAAAAGGACAGCCTGCTATCCTCCATGTTCAGGGTTTTTTTCCAGCCTTCCGGTGTATACTGCATGCGGTAGTCTTCGACCACCTCCCAGTTCATGGGATCTCCAAACCCGGCGTGCAGGTAGACCTGCTTGGCGCCGGAACGGTGCAGCAGTCCGTTATAAATAATGGTTACGTCCTTACCGTCCGGGGTTAGAGGTTTAACATGAACTCCCCTGGTGTGGTCAGACCAGCCCTGCTGATACATTTTATTCACCTCCTATTGGATGGAATAATAATTTCATCCTTTAGTCTAATCAAAATCAATATTACTATGAGTGCCTATAACTGGACTTGTTGGCAGGAAAGATCCAAATAATAAACAGCTCCACCTTCACAGGTGGAGTTGCATGTGTTCGCCCGGCATGTCTACCGAGCCGATGTTGAAAGAAACCCAGTCGCCTAACCAGCGGGAAGACAGCCCGTAAGCAAGGGCGCCACCGGTAACAGTGGGATCTGAATGAAGCCGAAGGGGAACTTGGAATATGGTATGCGGACCATCGATTCAACACAGTTTGGCCAGGCAGTAGACACTTCACTTTTTGTCACTATAGCTTTTGCAGGAACAATTCCGCTGGCGTCTTTGACACATATGGCCATTAGTAACTATGTTTAACTAGCTTTGAGGCAGCAGTTATACCATTGACCTATGGTATATGTGGATGGCTCAAACGAGAAGAAAAAGAGGACCACTTTGACCACGATACTAACTTTAACCCATTTGCAGTTTCGATAGGAGACTCATTTTAAAAGTAAAGTGTTCAGAAATATATTAAAATAGAGTAAAGGTTAATTATTCCGTTTAAGGAGGAGGACGAAATGGAAAGTAAAATTGCCCGGGCTATAGGTTTAAAGAGTTCTCCGGTAGCAATACTCTGGACGGATGAGAGACCGGAAGAAGGATTGCATTTCCAGGAAGGGAAAGAAGGTTGTATTGGGCCAATGCTGGTTGCTGCTTCCAAAGGACGAACCGCCTATTTTGAACGGACAACCATCGGCTGTCCCGGAGGGAGAAGTGGATTGGGACTGGGGTTCGATGATAAGAAATTCCCCGGTGGCATCGAATACTTCCTCTCAACCGGTAATAAAGAGCTGTATAAAACGGAGGAAGGCAGGAAAATGGCGGAGGCTATGCCTGCATTGGTGGAAGGAGAGGGGTACTACAAAAGTCCTGAAGTAGCGAGGAGAATTATTAAAAATTTACCCAGACGGGATTTGCCATGCAAATACGTGGTATTTAAACCCATTAATAAGGTAACGTCCGAAGAAAGACCGCAGGTTGTAGTATTCCTGGCTTATCCAGATCAACTGTCGGCTCTTTTGGTTCTGGCCAATTATGAGGGAGAGCATCTCAATCAAAGTGTTATTGCGCCAATGGGCTCAGGGTGCAGTACCATCGGAATTATTCCCTATGAAGAGGAGGAAAGTGAAATCCCCAGAGCAGTTTTGGGGCTATTTGATATCTCCGTCCGTAAATACATTGACAAAAACATCCTTTCTTTCTCCATTCCTTATAAGCTTTTTGAGAAGATGGAAGAGAATGTTGAGGGGAGCTTTTTACAAAAAGAAGAGTGGTTGGAGATATTGGCCCGAAATGAATAAAACAGCAAAGAGGGACGCCAACCCTGGGGACAAGATTTCTTCGGATTTCGTGTTGTTGCAATAATGAAAAATGATTGGTCTGGAAGGAAGCAATATCTATTTGCACTATGTACTGGACTTATGGTTTGAGAAAGTAGTAAAGACAAGGCTAAAAGGAGAAGCATACCTGATCCGGTATATTGATGACTTCATAGGTTTTCAGTATCGTTCAGATGCTAACCGCTTTAATGGAGTCCTTGAGAAGAGACTGGGGAAGTTTTCACTAACACTGGAGCCGAACAAAACCATAGTCGAATTTGGCCGTTTTGCTACCAGACATGCTCAGGAAAAAGGCAAAAAGCTAGAGGCGGTCTATTTTCTTGGTTTTACCCACTATTGCACTCGCAATAGAAAAGGAAACTTTATGGTAGGTAGAAAGACTGAGAAAACGCGACTTAGGCGAAGTTATCATCAAGATGCGGGCAACTCTACGCGAAATTCGACACGCTCCAGTCAAGGAGCAGGTATCTGCGATAAACTCGATCTTAAGGGGCCATTACAATTATTATGGAATGGCGGGCAATATGAAAAGCCTTTTCAAGATTTACCATAGGACAGAGCAGTACTGGAGAAAAATGCTTAGTTCCCGATGTAGCAAAGGATACGTCACATGGGAGAAGTTTCAAGCGGTTAAAAGTGTGTTTCCGCTATTGCTACCGAAGCTTTCAATACCATATAGGGAATTAAAAGCATACGCAATGCTGTGAGTCAATTTCCGAAGAGCCCGGTGCGGGAAATCTGCACGCCGGGTTCCGTGGGGGTTGGGCCACCGAATGGTGGCCTTTCTACCCGGAGGATAACTCCGCAGCAAATTACTGAGGCGCTACCCTACTCGGTATTACCGGTCAACAGAACACAATTCTACACTGGTGTTGAAGCGGCTTCCAGCTAATCCTGGCTTTCCTGAGCAGCATGTTCTTCTGTGTCCGGGGAAGTATCCCCGGGCGGTTTTTTTGTGTTACTGGGCTGCGGTCTAAATACTTGTATTCCATCATGTATTTCATCAGGCGGTGCCAGTCCTTTGCCGGCTCCGTGAATGGCACATGTTTCCTCGGGCACCCTCTGGGCATAGTCCTGCACAATACTTGGAACTGTATAGGGGAGCTTGATCAGCTGTTTAATGACCCGATCCGGGCAATACTCATTGGGCAGGAGGCCGCTTGCTGCGCATACTTCTACAAAAACATGGACATTGTCGGTTTCCGTAGGCACTGTTCCCTCCACAAATAAATCCGTCACCAGGCTGTCGGCGGGTGTATTGGGACCGGGCAGTAGACCCGACTTGCTGTCAACGGTTTCCGTTACCAGGCCTTCCGGGCGGGGGAAGTCTTTGGCCGGGACGCCACTCAAGGCTTTGCTCATAACTTCCCGCCAGATCCTGGCTGGGTACATGCCGCCGTATGCCTGGGGCATCGGGGTCTGGTTGTTGTCATGGCCAATCCATACCACAGCCACCAGGTCCGGGGTATACCCGGCAAACCAGATATCGACTCCATTATCAGTTGTTCCTGTTTTGCCCGCCGCCGGGCGCCCGATCTGGGCGTTGGTGCCGGTTCCGCTTTGCACGGCAGTTTTGAGCATATCCGTAATCAGGTAGGCAGTGGTGGGTTTCATGGCCTGCCGCTGCCTGGGAATTATTTGATCGAGAATAATACCGTCGGCCTTTTCGACTCTGGTGATGGCGGTGGGTTCAATGTATACTCCCTGGTTGGCAAAGGCCCCGTAAGCTCCGGCTAGCTGCAGGGGGGTTACACCGGTATGCAGTCCGCCCAGGGCCATGCTGGCGCCGTGTTTGGCCGGGTCCAGCTTAATCCCCAGGCCGGAGGCAAACCGGATGGCCTCGTTTAAACCTACTGTATCAGCCAGCAGTTTTACTGCAACTGTATTAATTGAGCGGCTCAGTGCTGTACGCAGGGTGACCAGGCCCCTGTATGTTCCGTCGGAGTTTTTAGGTTCATAGGAGCCGTATTTAACCGGAATGTCGTCAACCACAGAGGCAGGGCCCAGGCCCTTGTATTCAATGGCCGGTCCGTAGGCTGCAATGGGCTTAAAGGAAGAGCCGGGCTGCCGGGATGTCATCGTGGCCCGGTTCCACTGCCGCTTCTGGACGTGTTCCCGCCCGCCCACGAGGGCTTTAATGTGTCCCGTATGGGGGTCCAGGACGACAATGGCGCCCTGGGGCTGGGTAATTCCGTTGGCATCAGTTTTCGAGGGAGGGAAGTTGGAAGAATTTTTCATGGCTGCTTCGGCAATTTGCTGTATTTTTGGATCAAGTGTGGTATAGACCTTTAGCCCTCCGTTGAAAACTTCCTTTTCGCCGTATTTCTCGATAAGGACCTCTGTTACGTAATCCAGAAAATACGGGTAGGGGTATTGCCTGCTGGACGGTTCCCGGGTATCCAGTTTCAGCTCCGCGCTTTTGGCAGCATCTGCCTGGGCCTGGTCGATATAGTTGTATTTAACCATGCAGTCCAGAACCGTATTGCGTCTGGAAACTATTGTTTTAAGGTGTTCTTCCTTTTCCTCGCCCTGGAGGACCAGGATCTTAAAGGGGTTATAGGCGCTGGGCGCCTGGGGCAAAGCGGCCAGCAGGGCAGCCTCCTCAAGCTTTAAATCGCCCACATCTTTGCCGAAAAATGTTTGTGCCGCCGCCTGGATGCCATAGCAACCTTCACCAAGGTAAATATTATTCAGGTACATTTCCAGAATCTCGTCCTTGGTGTAGCGCCTTTCCACCTGAATTGCCAGGATCAGCTCCTGGATTTTTCTTTTAAAGGTTTGCTCCGGGCTTAAAAAGGATAATTTAACCAGCTGCTGCGTAATGGTACTGCCTCCCTGCCTGATTTCCCCCGCAGTCAGGTCGGACCAGGCGGCCCTGGCAATACCCCTCAGGCTAAACCCGTGGTGCTGGTAAAAGGCGGGATCCTCTATGGCCAGGAAGGCATTGACAACATGTTCGGGAACATCCTTGATACTTACAGGGACGCTGTTCTTGATGCCCACACTGGTTACCAGGTTACCGTCCTTATCATAGATCATGGTCGAAGCGCTGGCTTCAAGAGCTGCCGGGCTCATTGCCGGCATGTCCCTGACACTGGCGAAGACCAACCCTACACCGGCTCCGCATCCCACCAGTATGGCCAGGCAGAGGAGGAGGAAAAGCAGGCGGCCCAGCTTTAGTCTTCTCCGTTTATTTCTTTTTCTCGCCAATTCTCTCTACACTCCTGTGTATTTTAACAGAATTATAACACAACTCTTTTACCTAGTAATAAACAAATATTCCCTCTTTAAAAGGATTAACCTGAATTAAATAACATAAATGGCCTTCATCCCGGGAAGGCCATTTGACAGGTTATTAATTATTTTTGCTCGAGATAGGGGTCCAGAGGCGGGAATAAGGGCATCGGAGTCGCAGTGGGTTCCACAGACCCGTATGGAAGCGGGATGGCGATGATTTGGCCGGGATAAACCAGATCAGGATTGGTTATCTGGGGATTGTGCCGAAGCAGCGCGCCCACAGGAAGATTAAATCTCAATGCTATACGTCCTAAAGTATCGCCAGGCTGAACAATGTAGAGCGACTCCATGGGAACCGGGCAAGCCCCCTGCAGGGGAATGTGAATGATTTGCCCTGGAAAGATAAGATCCTGCCTCTGAAGCCTGGGGTTAGCTCTCAGGATGTTTTCAACTGTTACCCCAAAACGGTTGGCAATTATGCTCAGCGTATCGCCTGGTTGGACAACATAATCCATATAAGGAACACCTCCCTTTTACAAACAATGTATTCAATATATGGATGAGCTGCCACAAATAGGAAGTAATTTTTCCTTTGCCCTCATTCTGCTATCCGTATAACCTGCTGTTCTCTCATTATAAATAGCGGTAAAAAGTTAATAAGGGTAAAATTTTTCCCCGTACAATCAGGAAGATGCCTGTTAACACCAGCCTCTATAGCTACTTAAGAAATTTATTTGATTAACTTATAAAACTGTAGTTGCGAGCAATATAGTTGACTGGAAACAATGAGAATAATTATACTTGACTTAAGATGTAAGATGTATGCAGGCTATGCTGTCTTTTATGTTTTGAATTATTAAGTTAATTGTAAAATCTAAAACCAATGTTTAAAAAAACCACCCTTCATCGAGATAGTTGAGTGGTCGCCTTTTCTTCGGACAGAAAGGGGTGTTGATCAGCAGTGGGAGAATTAAACAGTTTATTCAAGCCCGGTTCCCTGGCCATTATTGGAGCTTCCAGTACCAGAAACAAAATCGGTAACGCCATCACGCGCAATATCATCGAAAGCGGTTACCAGGGAAAGATCTACCCAATAAATCCAAGGGAAAAAGAAATCGAGGGACTCAAAGCCTACCCCTCAATTGGAGCTGTTCCAGGGGACGTGGATATGGCCATTATCGCGGTACCGGCGTCAAAGGTGCTGGCGGTGGCCCGCGCCTGCGGCGAAAAAGGGGTCAAGGCACTGACCGTGATTACAGCGGGGTTTAAAGAAACTGGTAAAGAAGGGCTGGACCTGGAGAAGAAACTTCTTGAAACCTGTCATGATTACGGGATGCATATGTTGGGGCCCAACTGTGTAGGATTTGTGGACACCCATACACCCATCAACGCTTCCTTTGCTGCTACGTTTCCCATCAAGGGGGATATTGCCTTCCTTTCCCAGAGCGGTGCCATCCTCCTGGCCATTCTGGATTGGAGCAGCGCTGTGGGGCTTGGCTTCAGTAAAGTGGTCAGTCTGGGGAACAAGGCTGACCTGTCTGAAATAGATTTTATCAAAGACGCTGCCAATGATCCTTACACGAGGGTCATTCTCTGTTATATCGAAGATATCGTCGACGGGCCCCGCTTTCTGGAAGTGGCTGGGGAGGCGGCCAGAAAAAAGCCGGTTATTGTTTTGAAGTCCGGAGTGAGCCAGGCCGGCGCCCAGGCGGCCTCATCCCACACCGGAGCCCTGGCGGGGAGCGATCTGGCTTACACTACAGCCTTTGCCCAGTGCGGTATCATCAGGGCCCGGAGCATGACCGAGCTCTTTGACCTGGCCGTGGCTTTTTCCAAATCCGTAATCCCTGCAGGCAACAGGGTTGCCATTGTTACCAATTCCGGTGGTCCAGGGATCATCGCAACGGACAATGTGGAACAAAAGGGGCTGGCCATGGCCCGCTTTGATAAGAGGACTATCGAGGAAATGCGGGCTAAACTGCCCAAGGAAGCGGGTATCTACAACCCGGTGGACGTCCTGGGGGACGCCGGGGTGGAACGCTTTGAGTTCGCCCTGGAAAAGGTGATGACAGATCCCAATGTGGACATTGTTTTGTTTCTGCTGTGTCCCACTGCGGTAACCCGGCCTGTGGAGATCTCACAGGCCTTGATCCGGGTCCGGGATGCTCATCCGGACAAGCCTATCTTTGCGGCCTATACCGGGGGTAAGTGTTTGGCCCAGGGAGCAGACATCCTTTCTAGTGCGGGTATACCCTGCTTTACCTTTCCCGAGCCTGCCATTGAATGTATCCGGGGGCTGTATAACTACGGCCTGTACCGCCGCAGGGGGGAAACCGTTGAAAAGGGCGCAACTGTCAAGGCGGACAAGAAAACCGTCAAGGCTGTTTTCTATGATGTAATTAAGGACCACCGCCTGACCTTGATGGGTAGCGAAGCCGCCGAGGTGGCGAGCGCCTACGGGATTCCTGCCGCGCCGGTGATCTTAACTACGACCCCGGAGGAGGCGGTGGCTGCCGCCGGGAAACTGGGTTATCCTGTTGTGCTCAAGGTGGCATCCCCTAAAATTTTGCATAAGTCGGACGTAGGCGGGGTCAAGACCGGGATTCAAACTCCGGAAGAAGTCAGGCGGGCCTTCATAGAGATTATGGAAAGTGTTAACCGGTACCTGCCCAAGGTTATTATTTACGGCATTGAAGTGCAAAAAATGATGCCCAAAGGGACCGAACTGATTGTCGGCATGACCAGGGACGTGCAGTTCGGTCCCCTGATTGCCTTCGGGCTGGGTGGGATTTACGTCAACCTGTTTAAAGATGTGTCATTTCGCCTGGCAAGCGGCTTGACCGGAACCAGGCAGATTGAGGAAATGCTTGCGGAAACCAAGGCTTTTACCCTGTTGCGGGGGTACCGGGGCGAGCCGCCCAGGGATCTTGCAGCAGTGGTGGACGTTATCCGGTGTACCGCCAGGCTGGTCACAGATTTCCCGGAAATAAACGAGATGGATATCAACCCGCTAGTAGCTTACGAGAAGGGTCTATCGGCCCTGGATATTAAAATAACCATATCTTGAGGTGATTAAGATTGAAGAGCCTTTATATCATGGGTACTCCGGGTAGTGGAAAAACAGTGGTGGCCCTTGGTCTGGCACAAAAATTGCAACAGGAAGGATATAAAGTGGGGTATTTCAAGCCGGTGGCCAGCGGGCGCAAAATACCGGGCTGCGGGGATATGGATTCAGTTTTGATGAAAACGGTCTTAAATCTGGAGGCGCCTCTGGAAACTATTGCACCGGTTTCAGCCGGTCCCTTTTATCTCACTACCCAATCGGTGATGAAGGACGCCCTGGCCAGGATCAGGGCTGCCTTTGAGGAGATTTCCCGGGAAGCAGAAATTGTTTTGATCGACGGAGCTCTGTCCATGGATATTCTGGGCAGCCGCGGCATAGACTGCGTGACCCTGGCCAAAACCCTGGGGTCCTGCGCCCTCCTGGTTCTCAAGGTGGAAAGCGATTACAGCCTGGACAGCGCCCTCTTTCTAAACAGGCATCTGGTTCTGGAGGGGGTTCCCGTTGCGGGCACCATTTTCAGCAACGTCCCCACGCCCCTGTATGCCAAGACCGACGGGGTTTACCGTCCAATTCTGGAAGAGGCGGGTTATAAGACCCTCGGGGTGTTCCCCAGCAGGCTGGAAATCGCCGCCCCCACTGTGGCCGAGTTTTACGATATTCTGGGCGGAGAGATTCTGGCCGCCCATGATCATCTCCACCTGCCTGTGGAAGATGTTGTTATCGGCGCCATGACCACTGCCGGAGCCCTCACCTATTTGCGGCGGGCGGCCAACAAGGCCGTCATCCTGGGCGGGGACCGGGCAGACCTTGCTCTGGCGGCCCTGGAAACCAGCACCTCAGTGCTAATCCTGACCGGCGGGCTTTATCCCGACGTGAAGGTTCTGGCCCGGGCCGAGGAGATGCATGTGCCCGTGATCCTGGTTCACTATGATACTTACACCACAATTGAAAAACTGGCCCTGGTCAGCCGGCACATTCAGCCCCATGACCAGAAAGGTATCCGGGCAGCCCTGGAGAACATCGAAAGCTACTGCGACTGGAAATCAATAATCAAGAGCTTGATGAACGGTTGAACCGGGGGCGTTCCAGTCCGCTCTAACCTTCTTCCGGAGCTCCCCTTGAGAAAGTGAAAGAAAGCTATAAAGTTAACGGCGTGCCGGATGGTAATACTCCTGGATGGTAATAACTCTGGATGGTAATAACTAATGAAGTAAAACAGGTCCCGGAGTCCCGGATCTGTTTGTGCCTGGTCCACGGCTTTAGCCCGAAGGGGAGGGACTTCTTCTTGACAGCGCAGAACTTGCAGGTGGAAAAGGCCGGCGGTGAGGCCGGTGCTCTCTATGAAGCATTTAAGATTAATGCCGGGATGGTTTCAGCCCGGGTAGACCGTGCTCCAGACAGCATTGGGGCAGCCCTCAAAATAAAGGAAATCATTGAACGGACCGGCGCTGCAAAGGTCGTGGCAGCGCCGTCCCCTCTGGTTGACTCCCTCCAGCTGGCTGATTTATGGGCAGCGGATACGGGTCCGGACCTGCACCTTAGGGACCTTCGCCTGCATGCCCCGGATGCCGGAGTAGGTATCTCCGCTTTTGACCTGGCCATTGTGGAGACGGGGACCCTTGTCCAGGATGCAACAAACCTGGACTGCCGCCTGGTATCAATGCTTCCTCCCGTGCACGTAGCCCTGGTCCCCACGGACCGGATCGTGCCCACCCTGCGGGATGCCCTGGAGCTTTACGGCCGTGACCTGGACGGCCTGCCGCCTTATCTGGCCTTTGTTACCGGCCCCAGCCGTACCGCGGATATTGAGCGGGTGCTGACCATAGGTGTCCACGGGCCGGCTGAGCTTCACATCATCTTTATCGACCGGCCGGGGGGTGAGGCGGTATGAACCGCTCGTCAATCAAAGGGGCTATCCAGGCGGCCCTTTCCAATGAAAACCTGCGGCTGGCCCTGGGGCGCTTTGCCGACGATTACCTGGTATCCCGGCAGGCCGCTTACAGGAATAAAGATTTCAACGAGCTAAGGGAGAAAATTGCTGAAATTAAAAGCCGCGCTGCCGGCCGCATGGAAGAACTGGCGGAGCGTTTTGCCATTGAGGCGGCAAGGCGCGGGGCGAAAGTTTTCCGGGCCAAAACCGCCTGCGAGGCCAGGGATTATATAATAAACCTGGCCCGGGAGCGGGGAGTCAAAACCATCGTCAAGTCCAAGTCCATGGCCACCGAAGAAATCTACCTCAACAGGTACCTGGCTGAAGCCGGTATGGATGTGGTGGAAACCGATCTTGGTGAGTGGATTATCCAGCTCAGCGGCCAGCGCCCCTCCCATATGGTGATGCCTGCCATCCATATGACCAGGGGACAGGTGGCGGGTGTTTTTTCCCGGGAGACGGGGGAGGAGCAGCCTCCGGAGATCCCGCGCCTGGTCAAAGTGGCCCGGGAAAACCTGCGTCAGAAGTTTTTGAAGGCTGACCTTGGGATATCTGGCGCCAACATCGCAGTGGCTGAAACCGGCACGCTGGTCATGGTCACCAATGAGGGCAACGGGCGCCTCACAACAACCCTCCCCCCGCTGCATGTGGCCGTGGTGGGCCTTGAAAAACTGGTGGAGAGCTTTGTTGATGTTGTCCCCATTCTGGAAGCCCTGCCCCGCAGCGCCACTTCCCAGCAGCTGACCAGTTACGTTACCATGTTGAGCGGCCCGGCCCCGGCGGCGGACGCCTCCGGCAGGCCGGTTCAAAAGGAAATGCATATAGTCCTGCTGGACAACGGGCGCACCGAAATGCGGGACGATCCCGTTTTCAAGGAGGCCCTCCAGTGTATCCGCTGCGCTTCCTGCCTAAACGTGTGTCCCATCTTCCAGCTGGTGGGGGGGCACGTTTTCGGGTACGTTTACACCGGCGGTATCGGCACTATTCTAACAGCCTTCTTTAACGGGCTGGAGAACGCCACAGAGATTCAGTCCCTCTGCCTCGGCTGCGAGCGTTGCAAGGATTTTTGCCCCGCCGGGATTAACATCCCCCGTCTGATCAATGAGTTGCGAATACGGCTGGCACAAAAGAGTGGGCTGCCCCTGCTCCAGCGGCTGTTCTTGAAAAATGTGCTGACCAACCGCTCGCTCTTCCACGGCCTTTTACGCGCCGCAGCGGTGGGTCAGAAACCCTTTGTTAAAGAGGGAACAGTCCGTCACCTGCCCTTCTTTTTGGCCGGACAGGCGGGTATGCGGAATCTGCCTGCCCTGGCGGAGGAACCCCTGAGGGCGTGGTTCAAAAGGTATGCCGGGCTGGAAGGGGAAAGGAAGCCAGGCAAAGGGGCCGAAATAAATGCAGGTAAATAAAGAAGGTAAACATGAAATCAGCCAAGAAACCGCACCGGAAAGTAAAGCACAGGGCAAAGCAAAAGGCATAGCAGAAAAAGAAAAAGCAGGGGATGGTACAGAGGGGGCAGCAGTGTCTAGAACAGAAGCAGGGGCAGAAAAAGAGGTGGGGAGTAAAAGTAAATGGGAAAGCAAAGCCCGGCCCAGGGTTGGCCTGTTTGCCGGTTGTGTCACCGATTTCATCTACCCGGAAATCGGTATTGCCATAGTCAAGGTGCTGGAAAGGGCGGGCTTCCCGGTGGTCTTCCCTCAGGGACAGACCTGCTGCGGTTTCCCGGCCCTGCAGATGGGTGCCCCGGAGGTGATGGCGGAAGTGGCCCGGAAGAACCTGGCGGCCTTTGAAGACGCCGGTGTCGACTATATCCTGACACCCTGTCCCACCTGCACCCATGCTATGAAGAACATCTACCCGGAGCTTTTGGCGGGTGACCCGGCCCTGCAGGCCCGGACCGCGGCCATGGCCGCCAGGGTCCATGACTTTGCAGAATTTCTTTACCGGCAGATTAAGGACGGAAACGCGCCAGGCCTCCGGTTTAAGAAGCTGAACAAGAGGGTGACCTACCATGACTCCTGCCACCTGAAGAGAAGCCTGGGGGTTACCCTGGAGCCCAGGGAGCTGTTAAGAATAGCTGGTGCGGACCTGGTGGAGATGCCCTATGCCGACCGCTGCTGCGGCTTTGGGGGCTCATATTCCCTGAAATATCCTGAGCTTTCCGCCCAGATCCTCGACCAGAAGCTGGACTGCATCCGGGAAACAGGGGCCGAACTGGTGGCCGTGGAGTGCCCGGGCTGCCTGATGCAGCTGCGCAAGGGACTGGCGGAGAGGGGTGAAAAGGCTGTGGAGGTCAGGTTCCTGGCGGAGATTCTGGCTGATCAGCTGTGAATTCCGTTTAAAAGGTAAAGGGGGTGCTGTTCCCCGTCATTAAGAATCTCAATCACCCCTCAGGTCTTTTATGTTATAGACTGGCCAGCAGGGTTATGCATAAAACATTCTACTTTGACTTTCCACCACCCATGCCAGATCTTGAACTTTAGCATAATCATTTGGATCATAAGATTTTTTAATCAGCTCATCTTTGCCGTGCGCACCCTCCGGCAGGCTGTTTCAGCCAGCCACTTAAAGGCAATGCGCGCTTTACTTTTCTCAGGAGGTCCATAACTTGAACCACCGCTTGAATGTCTTAAGCCCCTTGGTGATCAGACAGCATACTTTGAAAAACCGGATTGTCTTCGGGCCGCACCGGACCAATTTTGCCGTAAACCACAGGCCCGGAGACAGGCATGTTGGCTATTACGAAGAGAGGGCCAGGGGCGGAGCAGCTTTAATTATTATCGAAGGAGGGGTTGTGCACCCTTCCGATTATCCTTACGAAAATGCCATTTTTGCCTTTAAAAAGGAAACGGAAACCGGTTACCGGCGGATTGCAGAGGCGGTGCACCGGCACGGCAGCCTGGTGGTGGCCCAGCTCAACCATTACGGCGGGCAGGCTACGGGTGGGTTGTCGCGCCGGGAGGTGTGGGCGCCCTCACCTTTTCCCGAGGTAAACACCGGAGAAGTTCCCAAGGCCATGGAAGAAGAGGATATCCGGGGGGTCGTGGCTGGGTTCGCAGAGTGCGCCGCCAGGTTATGTGCCTTGGGGCTGGACGGGGTGGAGATCAATGCCGGCCAGCATTCCCTTCTGCGCCAGTTTTTGTCCCCTTTAACCAACTTTCGTACGGATGCTTACGGGGCTTCCCTGGAAAACAGGGCCAGGTTTTGCCGGGAGGTCCTGGAGGCGGTGCGCCGGGCGGCAGGCCCCGGCCCCATTGTAGGCCTGCGTCTCTGCGGTGACGAGTATGCCCCCTGGGGAGGCTTGAAGCCCGAAGACAGCCGGGATCTGGCCCTGCGCCTGTGCAGCGGCGGCCTGGTGGATTACGTGGCCGTGGAGGTGGGCAGCATCTACAGCCTGTATCTCACCGCCGCCTCCATGTGCCACCCCGAAGATTATGCAGCGCCTCCGGCCCGGCTGATGGCGCAATCCCTTGCTGTTCCCGTCTGTGCCACCGGCAGCGTGGTCAGTCTGGAACTGGCCGAGAGTTTGCTGGCGGAAGGTATTCAACTGGTTGAAATGACCCGGGCGCTCATTGCGGATCCGTTTTTGCCGGTCCGGTCCGGCTGCGCCGGGGATGAGGCCAGGCCCTGTATCCTTTGCAACCAGGGCTGCTTCGTTCACTGGGAGATGAACCCAATGCTCACCTGTGCGGTTAACCCCCGGGCGGGCCGGGAAGGGGAGATGCCGGTTTCCGGAAAGCCTGCCGCCAGGTCGAAAAAGGTGCTGGTGGCCGGGGCCGGCCCCGCCGGCCTGGAGGCGGCCTGCACGGCTGCGGAGCGGGGGCACGGTGTGGTTGTATATGAGCGGTGGGAGCGGCCGGGAGGGCGTCTGGGCCTGGCCGCAAAGGTTCCGGGCTGCGGGCGTTTTCAAAATATCATTGATTATTTGTACCACCGGGCCCTGAGCCTGGGGGTACAGTTCCGTTTTGGCCGGCTGGCTGATCAAAGCACCGTAGCCTCCGAATCGGCGGAAGCGGTGATCGCAGCCACCGGGAGCTTGCCTTCCCCCCTGCCTTTTCCGGTGGAGCCCGGTGTTGATTTTTTGATGCCGGAGGATATCCTGGAGGGGTCCGGAGCGGTTGGCCGCCGGGTCTTGCTTGTCGACCTGGAGGGAGGCCGGCGGGCTGTGGGGACGGCCCTGGGCCTGGCCGGCAGAGTTGAGAAACTGGAGTTCCTCTCCCCCGAATTAGTAATATCCCCGGAACTGGTCCCCAGCGGGGAGTTTGTCCACTGGTACCAGGAAGCTTATCAAAAGGGCATAGTCTTCAGGACGCAGCTGGAAATCGTCAGGGCAACACCCTCCGGGGTGGAAGTGCTTGGCAGCTACAGCCGGAAGCCGGAGCATTTAAAAGGCTTTGACACGCTGGTGGCGGTGGTTCCGCCCACCCCATCCCGCGACCTTTACGATGAGCTGCAAAGGGCCGGTGTGGAGGTGTGGGCCGCGGGCGACTGTGTGGCTCCCCGGGGCCTGGGAGCCGCCATCCGGGAGGGCCGCTCCGCCGGCCTGAAGATCTGAGGGAGTGTTTGCATGTCCAGTGCTTACAGGTATTTGTTTCAGAACATTCAAATAGGACCTGTCCGCCTTAACAACAGGATTGTATTTACGGCTCATTTAACAAACCTGTCGGAGAACGGCCTGCCTGGCGAGAGACTTGCTTATTATTACAGAGAAAGGGCCAGGGGGGGTGCGGGGCTGATCATCACCGAAGAACAGTCCGTCCATCCCACAGACCGCGCCTATGAGAAGCTTATTGAGGCCTACCGGGAGGATGTCATCCCGGGTTACCGCCTGATTACGGGGATGGTTCACCAGTACGGGACGAAAATATTCGCCCAGCTCAACCACAACGGCAACCAGGGCTCCAGCATCTACACCGGGCTGCCCCTATGGGCGCCCTCCCCGGTCCGGGATCCCCTCTTCCGGGAAGTGCCCAAAGAAATGGACCGGTTTGACATCGCCCGGCTGGTGGCCAGCTACGCCCTGGCAGCGGTTCATGTCCGGGAAGGCGGGTTTGACGGCCTGGAGCTGCAGGCTTCCCACTCCTCCATCCTGCGCCAGTTTCTTTCTCCCCTTACCAACCACCGGCGGGACCAATACGGCGGCAGCCTGGAGAACCGGCTCCGCCTTGTGCTGGAGGTTGCCGCGGCGGTCCGGAACGTGGTGGGGGAGCAGCTGGCCCTGGGGATCCGGCTTTCCGGGGACGAATTCACCGACGGGGGACTCACCCTGGAAGACACGGTGGAGATAGCCCGCCGGCTGGATCAATCGGGGCTCTTCGACTATATCAATACCAGCGTGGGCATTGCCACCCGGAATCTGTACCTGGTGGAGGGCTCCATGGCCATGCCCCCGGGCTACAGCGTCTACATGTCATCGGCCATTAGAAAGGCTGTAAAAATACCGGTTGTGGCCGTGGGCCGGATTAAAGACCCGGTCCAGGCCGAGCAAATCTTACGGGACGGGCACGCAGACCTGATTGGCATGGTGCGGGCCCAAATAGCCGACCCCTGGCTGGCCAACAAAGCTCTGCAGGGGATGAACGATTCCATTCGGACCTGTCTGTCCTGCAACCAGGACTGCATCGGCCGGGTGGGCCTCAACAAGACCATCGGCTGCGTTCAGAATCCCGCTGTGGGCCAGGAAAAAACCCGGGGAGAGGGCTGTCTGAAGCCGGCCCCGAAGTCCCGCCTGGTCCTGGTGGCGGGGGGAGGTCCGGCGGGCCTGGCTGCGGCGAAAACAGCGGCCCTGCGGGGACACCGGGTCATCCTCTGGGAGAAGGAGGACGTCTGCGGTGGGCAGGTCAGGCTGGCTGCCCGGCTTCCCTACCGGGAGGAGTTTCTGGACCTTATCCGGAACCTGATGCACTGTTTGGAGGAAGCCGGGGTGAAGCTGAGGACGGGCTGCACGGCCAGCCCGGAAAAGATCCTGGCTGAAAAACCGGACGCCGTGATCGTGGCAACCGGCTCCCTGCCCCAACATCCCCCTGCTTTAGCCAGCGGCGGGGAAAACCTGTATACCGTCCGGCAGGTGCTGGAGGAGGAGCCGGAACTGGGCCAAAATGTCCTGGTGGTGGACCAGCAGGGTTTTTACCAGGCGGCTGGCGTAGCGGAGCTGCTGGCTGGCCGGGGGAAGCGGGTGGAGATTGTTTCCCCCAACCTTTATGTGGGCCAGGGACTCGGCCCCACCCTGGACCTGGAGATGTGGTACCGCCGGGCGCACCAGCTGGGGATCACCATGACGCCCAATGTCACTGTGCTATCCGTGAAAGGAAGCACGGTCAGGGGTGTGCATAACTACTCCGGAAGAGAAGTGGAGTGGCACGGTGTCGACAGCGTGGTGACGGCGGCGCCGAACCGGGTTAACGATGAACTCTATTTTGCCCTGAAGGGTAAGGTGGCAGCCCTGTACCGCATCGGCGACTGCCTGGCCCCCCGGCGGGTGGATGCCGCGATCCTGGAAGGGTACAGGGTGGCCGCCGGCTTATAGGAAAATGTGTTTGCAGGAGGAGAGCATGGGGCGGGAGATATGGGTTGTGGCCGAATACGAAGGAGAAGAGCTTACGGACCTGACCAGGGAGCTGCTGGGCAGGGTGCAGGCTGCCCGGGTGAGGGGCCAGAGGGTCTGTGCCGTCCTGTTGGGGAGCCGGCTGGAAGTACTGGTGGAGCAGCTGTCCAGTTACGGAGCCCAGCGGGTTTATGCCTGTGCCGCCGGGGAGCTTGAGCATTACGAAGGGAACGTGTACGCAAGCGCCCTTGCTGACATGATCACCAGATACAAACCCCTTCTGGTCATCTGCGGGATGACTGCCAACGGGCGGGACCTGGCCGGGCGTCTTTCCGTCCGGTTGAAAAGCCCTTTCCTCCCCGGCTGCCTTTCCCTGAAACCGGTTGCTGAGAACTGCTTTGAGGTGAAGCGGCTGCTGTTAAACGGCATGGCCGTCCGGACGGAGCTAGCCGGCGGGGAGAAAACTACTGTTCTGGCTTTTTCAGCCGGGGCGAGGGGATTGGCAGGAACTGGATTTATCCGGCCGGCGGAAGTGGTGACCGTGGCTCCGGACCTGCCGGCGGAGACCGGAGTCCGGCACCTGGGGATCCGTTCCTCCGGTTTCCGGGAGGTTGACCTGGCCGAGGCGGATGTTCTGGTCTCCGGGGGCAACGGTTTGGGGAATAAAGATTTATTCGGCAAACTATGGGAACTGGGCGAGTTGCTGGGGGCCCCGGTGGGCGGTTCCAGGGTCGCGGTGGATAAAGGCTGGCTGCCCCGGGAGCGCATGGTGGGCGTGAGCGGAAAAAGCTTTTCCGGCCGGCTCTGCCTGGCCTTCGGGATTTCCGGGGCCATCCAGCACACGATGGGGATCAAGGACTGCGGGACCATCGTGGCTGTGAACAGGGACCCCCAGGCGCCCATATTCAAAACCGCCGACCTGGCTGTGGTGGGGGATGTGCAGCAGGTTCTGCCCCTGCTGGTAGAACGGTTGAAGGAACTTGGTCTAAGGGGAAGCGGGGTTGAGCCGTAATGAGGCGCAAAGAACACTTTGATGCGGTGGTGGTTGGTGCCGGCCCGGCGGGTTCAACGGCGGCCCTGGTCATGGCCCGGGCGGGCCTGCGGGTTGCCCTGCTGGAGCGCGGGGAGTACCCGGGCGCCAAAAATGTCTCCGGGGCGGTTCTTTACGGAACCTCCTTCCTGGAAAGACTGCTTCCGGGTTTCCGGCTGAGCGCCCCGGTGGAGCGTTATATTACCCGCAGGAGCATCGGGTTTATGTCCGAAAGCGCTCTGTTCTCTCTGGACTATAAAAGCAGTAGCGCAGATGTACCTCCCAATTACGGCTTTACCGTTCTCAGACCGCAATTTGACCGCTGGCTGGCTCAAAGGGCTGTGGAAGCAGGGGCCCTGCTGGTACCGAAGACCGTGGTGGACGGCTTAATCCGGGAGAAGGGGGCTGTTAAAGGTGTCCGGAGCCGCAGGGAAAAGGGTGAGCTGTACGCGGACGTGGTCGTGGCCGCGGACGGCGTGAATTCTTTCCTGGCCAGGGAAGCCGGGCTGCGGGGGGAGTTTTCCCTCCAGGAGATGACCCTGGGGATCAAGGAAGTGATTGCCCTGGACCGGCAGTTGCTGGAAGAACGTTTTCAGATCAACGGCAACGAGGGGGTAGCCTATGAATTCCTAGGGTCCGTGACCGGGAATGTCTGCGGCGGCGGGTTTTTGTATACCAACCGGGAAAGCCTTTCCATAGGCATAATCTTCCAGCTCTCCTCCCTCCTGAGGGAACGGGCCAGGCCTTACGAGTTGCTTGACGGACTGAAAAACCACCCCTCCATCCTGCCCCTGATCCGCGGCGGGAGCGTCAAGGAATATTCAGCCCATATGATTCCCGAGGGCGGCTGGAAGATGTTTCCGAAGCTGTACGCGCCGGGCCTGCTGGTGGCGGGGGACGCTGCGGGAATGGTCCTGGCGGCGGGCTGCTACCTGCAGGGTATCAACTATGCCATGGTCGCGGGGGAGGCCGCCGCCCGGACTGTGATAGCCGCTGCCAAAGACAGGGATTTTTCCGCACTCAGTCTGGCCCGCTATGAAACTTTTCTGAGAGAACAAAAACTAATCCAGGATTTTCAAAGGTTTCAAAAGGCACCGGAGTTTTTTTTAAACCAGCGGATCCAAAATGTTTATCCGGCAATGATTTGCCGGTTGGCGGAGCAGGTTTTTCACGCTGCGGGGGGTCCCAAGGAGAAAATCCGGGATCTGGCCGCTGCCGGTATGAGAGAGGCCGGCGTATCCTGGTTCCAGCTCCTCAAGGACCTGATTGAAGGGGGACGTTCCATAGGATGGTAAGCATTCAGGAGAAGCTGAATTTACTCATCTTCCGGGTGGATGAAAACACCCATATTTCCATAGATAAAAGTAAATGCGCTGTCTGCCGGGAGCGCCCCTGCCTGTTTTTCTGCCCGGCGGGTTTATTTACGCTCTCCGGCGAAGAGGTCCTGCACAGCTATGAAGGCTGCCTGGAATGCGGCACATGCTACCTTGCCTGCGAGCAGAAGGCCGTCTCCTGGCAATATCCCCGGGGCGGCTATGGGGTATTGTACCGCCAGTCCTGAGCGAAGGGGGAAGGGTTTGTGAAGGTCATCGTCGTTGTCAGGAGAGTTCCGGATCCGGCCTCCATAGAGGTGGGCCAGCGAACCGGCCTGGTGGATTTCCAGCGTTTAGTTTATATTACCAGCCCTCCGGACCTGTGCGCCGTGGAAGAGGGGCTGCGGCTCCGGGAAAAAGCAGGGGGGCAGGTGACAGTACTGGCCCCGGGGCCGCCGGAAGTGGAAGATTCCCTGAGGGAATGCCTGGCTATGGGCGCTGACAGGGTTTTTAGAATATGGGGCAGCGACTGGCTCCGGGAAATTCCACCCTCTGCTGCGGCTTTTGTCCTGGCCCGGGTTATCCGGGACCAAACCTTTGACCTGGTGCTCTGCGGGGAGAACGGCGGGCCTTTTGAAGCGGACCCGCTGCCGGCCTGGCTTTCCGAATATTTACAGGTTCCCCTGGTCACGGCTGTCACGGATTTGAAAATGGCGGACGGCGGGCAGGGGCTGCTGCTGCAGCGCAAACTGGAAAAGGGCCGCAGGCAGGTTCTGAAGTGCAGAACCCCTGCCCTTTTAACGGTGGATCCCTCCCTTAACCGGCCCCGGGAGAGTTCCCTGCCCTCCCTGCTCGGGGCCCTGGAAGCTGCGGTCGAAACCGTTGAAATTGAACTGGGAGGCGTACTGGGGCTGCTGCCGGAGGAAGTTTTCAGCGGAAGTACGGGCGGTATCCAGCCCCTCAATCCCGCACCGCTCCCCGTTTATACTCCGGATAGCTCCCTGCCCGCATGGGCCAGGATAGAGCAAATGCTCTCCGGCGGGCTGGCTGAAAAAGAAGGACTACTGGTGGAAGGTCCGCCAGACGATGTGGTGGAAAAGATCATCGCTTTTCTCATAAAAAAGGGCTTTCTCATAAATAAAGGTTGCCCGGGGAAGGCCAGACATCCCGGAGCAAAGGCCAATCCCTGATTAATCGTTTATTTTGATGTTTGGGACAGGAGGAAAAATGGACAATACCATCTATAAGCTCCCCAGCGGGCTCAGGGTCCGGAAGGAAGCTTTCGGTCTTTTGTTTTACAATGTCAAGGACACTAATTTAACCTTTGTAAGGGTGGACGGCGATCTTATTCCGGACAGCCTGTGGGAAAAGGGCCTGATCGCGCCGGAAGGCCGGGGTGGTAAAGAGGATCCGAAGTATCTTAAGATCTTAAAAGAGCTGGTAAAAAGGGGGCTCCTGGTTGAAACAAGAATATCTGAGCACTAAGACCCTTTCGGCCCCGGTCAACGTGACCTGGGAAATTACCGGCCGGTGCAATTTAAACTGCCGCCACTGCCTTTCAGCAGGCACGGCTCAGAACCACGCAGGGGATATGAGTTTGGAGCAGTGCCGCCGTTTTATCGATCACCTGGACCGGATCAGGGTTTTTCAGGTCAACATCGGCGGCGGCGAGCCCTTTTTGCGGGAGGATATCCTGGAGATCCTGGATTACTGCCATTTGAGGGGAATAGTAACCTGCATCAGCACCAACGGTGTTTTGCTCGACAATGAACTGGCAAAAAAACTGGCCCGGATGCCATTGACCTACGTTCAAATCAGCATTGACGGCGCAACGCCGGAGACCAACGACCGGATCCGGGGCGAGGGAAGCTATGCCCGGGCCCTCCACGGAGTGGATTGCCTGACACGGCAGGGCTTAAAGAACCTGAGCATTAATACCGTGGTGGTCCGGGTTAATTTTAAGGAGATCCATGAGCTGTACAGGCTGGCCAGGTTCTATGGGGCAAAAACAAGGCTTTCGCGCTTCCGGCCCGCAGGAAGGGCCAGGGAAGCCTGGCAGGAATATCACCTGACGAAACAGCAAATTCTGGAACTGTCTGCCTACCTCAGCGAATACAAGGATGTGCTCACGGGGGACTCTTTCTTTTCCATCACCGCGGAGGACCGCAAGTACCTGGGCTTAAATATGTGCGGTGCCGCCAGAATGACCTGCTGTGTTGCGCCGGACGGCAGTGTTTACCCCTGCGCGTTTCTTCAGGAAGGCTATTTCTACGCGGGGAACGTCCTGGAGCAGCCGCTGGCAGAAATCTGGCGGCGGGCCGACAGCTTTGACCTTTTAAGAAATATAGAGAAGGAAGCCTGTATGGCATGCCCGCGCTTTGATCTTTGCCACGGGGGTTGCCCGGCTGTGGCCTTTTTCCTGAAGCAGGAATTAAACTGCCCGGATCCCGAGTGCATCCGGCAAATCAGTGAGCAGGAATAATGTTTAGAGTGATTTAACAGGGCTAACTAGACCCGGGAAAAGTAATTGGGACACGATTTCTTGATCCGGAAAAGGTATTAAAGGGGAGTATGGGCAAGGGTGCACTCGTTTTTTAGTACACTTGGTTTTAGTTTCCCGGAAGGTGTTCGCCTGGTAAAAAAAGACGCAGAATACCTCCTGGTCTGCGATCACCCCATCCGGCTCCTGCAGATCAACCGGCCTCTTTTTGAGCTTTTGCAGGGACTGACGGCAGGGGTAAGCCTGTGCAGGCTGACGGCCGGCCTGCCGCCCTCCGGGCGGAAAAAAACTGAGGGCCTGATCCTCTCCCTTGTAGCCGGCGGTTTCCTCGACCTGCACAGTACCGGCTTCCTGCCGGAAGAAAATTATCCCTCTGTATCAGTGGTCATTCCCGTAAGAAACAGGCCGGAAGAAATCCGGGACTGCCTGACTTCTCTGGTTGCCCTGGATTATCCCGGGGAGAAGCTGGAGATTATTGTTGTTGACGACGGCTCCACGGACAATACGGGCGAAGCAGCCGCCGCCTTTAAGGTGAAGTTAATCCGGTTTCCGGCGTCAAGGGGCCCTTCGGCCTGCCGGAATGCCGGGGCCGGGGTTGCAAAAGGGGAAATACTCGCTTTCCTGGACAGCGATTGCCGGGCCAGCAGGGGCTGGTTGAAGGAACTGGTACCCTTTTTTGCCTTCGGGGAAGTGGGAGCGGTAGGCGGTTTTGTGGAAGGCTATTTTAAAGCATCCCCTCTGGACCGCTACGAAGAGGTCTTTTCTTCGCTGAACATGGGCCGGCGCATTTTACTTGGAAGGCATTCCAGTTCCGGGTTTTACGTTCCCACCTGTAATCTGCTGGTTCGCAGGGAGGTTTTCAACCTGGCCGGTGGTTTTACAGAAGGGATGCATGTGGGGGAAGATGTTGATTTTTGCTGGCGGCTGCGGGACCTGGGCCACTCCCTTCTCTACGTGCCCGCCGGCAGTGTCGCCCACAGGCACCGGAACAAACTGTCCCAAATGCTCAAAAGACGGTTTGCTTACGGGACTTCCGAAGCAGCCTTATACCTCAAGCACCCGGAAAAAAAGAAACAGTTTTCCGTTCCCCTTTTCGACGGGCTTTCTTTTTTAGCCCTTTCCAGCGCGGTGTTGTCCAGTACGCCCGCCCTGCTGCTGCTGGTTCCGGTTTTTTTTGCTGCCGGGTATGCTCAAAGGGCGGTCTTTTTGAAAAAAAGTCAGGTGGCTATTTCCCGTAAGTCCCTTTTTCTTTCCGCAGTAAGAAACACATTCTCTTTCTATTACTACGCCGGCTTTCATTTAATTCGTTATTACCTGGTAACGCTGATTATCGCGGGATTTCTCCAGCCGCCCCTGGGGCTGTTGTTGCTGATCATGCTGGCTCTGGTTTCCCTTGTGGACTACAGAATTAAAAAACCCCTGCTTCCTTTTCCTGTATTCTTGTTTTATTACCTTCTGGAGCACAGTTTCTACCAGGCCGGAGTATTTGCGGGCTGTTTAAAACACAGGTATTTCCGCTGCTATCTCCCTCAGCTCAGGGTTACCAGGTAAATCCCGCAGCTGAACAGAAGCCGGTTCAACCTGCGCGACATCTCGTATTGTTAAGCATGTACAGCAGCCGCCGGCCTCGAAGTATTTTTCCATCTTCTTCAGGAGGTTTTTATGCCTCTACTTTAAACTCATGGCCAGGAGTTCCGCTGTGTGCAATACTTTTTTCCCCAGGCCTTCCCGGGCGATCCCCTCTTCCAGCTGCATCCGGCAGGCGCTGCAACCTGTAATCACAGCCTCCGCCCCGGTCCCTGCGATGTCCGCCAGCTTGTGTTTTAAAATATTATAGGAGACGTCGTAATGGGTGAGGTTAAAGGTCCCGGCGTTGCCGCAGCACCAGTCCGGCTTCTGGAGCGGGACGAAATCCAGGCCGGGGACGGCGCCGATGATTTCCAGGGGTTCTCTGGTCACACCCAGGCCGCGCCCCAGGTGGCAGGGCTCGTGGTAGGTTACTTTCATGACCACTTCCTTAAGCAACTGCCGGTCAAAGGGGACGATGTTACGGACAAATTCGGCGATATCGTATGTTTTTGCCGCCAGTTCCCGGGCCTTTTTGGCGTAACCCGGCGTTCCGTTCAGGAGGTTGACGTACTTTTTCTTGAAGGACTCGCCGCAGGTGCCGCAGGCAACCACCACGGCGTCCACCTCAAGCCCGGAAAACAGGTCGACATGGGAGCGGGCCATCTGCTCCGCCGTTTCCATGATGCCGTTTATGGCCAGCGGCGCCCCGCAGCAATGCTGTTCCCCGGGGATTAATACCGAGACGCCGCATTTGTTCAGGACCTCCACAACGGCCCGGCCGGTGGAGGGGTAGACATAGTTGGCCAGGCACCCGGTGAAGAAGGCTACATTGCCTTTGGCGCCGGGCACAGTCATTGCTTCTTTCATCCCGTCCCGGAAGGTCTGGGGGGACAGGGGAGGGAACACCCGCCGCAGGTCCAGGCCCAGGGGAAAGCGGGGTGTTAGCCCCCCGGAGGAGTGGGGCTTAAAAAACAGGCCCTTTGCCCGGGCGGCGGTTTTAAAGCCCAGGTCCAGCAAGCCCTGGTTTTTTAATGCCGTTGCCATAAGCTTTTTTAAGAAGGGGGCGCCGCCCTCCCTGACCATAGCGGCCCGGGCGGCCAGAAAAATCCTGTCGATGGGAACGCCGCAGGGACAGGCGGCGTTGCAGGCATAGCAGGTCAGGCATTCAAACCGTTCGGCCAGGACAGGGGTGTATTTAAGCTTCCCCTGCAGGACGTATTTGGCCAGGGCAATCCGGCCCCTGGCCACCGATGACTCGGAGCCTGTTTCCTGGTAATAGGGGCAGGTTGCCTGGCAGTTGCCGCAGCGCATGCAGCTTTCTATTTCATCTGCCAGGACGGAAAGATCATAATAGTTCACAGCCGGCCCTCCCTGCGGGATCCAGTATCGTTTACCCGAATGTTTGGACAGAGGGGGACCATTTTACCGGGGTTCAGGAGGCCTTCCGGGTCCAGGGCCTCTTTAATTTTTTGCAGGACCTGCACGCCCTGGTCGCCTAATTCCCAGGGCAGATAGCGGGCCTTGGCCATCCCGATCCCGTGCTCGCCGCTCAGGGTTCCCCCCAGGGCCAGGGCGGTCTTGAAAATCTCGTCCACCGCCCGGTGGACACGCTCCATTTCCTCTTCATCCCGGGAATCGGTGAGGATGGTGGGGTGCAGGTTGCCGTCCCCGGCGTGGCCGAAGGTCCCGATGGTCAGGTTGTGGCGCCGGCCGATTTCCTGGATTGCCAGAAGCATTTCTGTAATTTTGCTGCGGGGCACCGTGGCATCTTCCAGGATGGTGGTGGGGCGCTTGCGGGCCAGGGCGGGCAGGGCAGCGCGCCGGGCCGCCCAGAGTTGATCCCGTTCCTCTTCACTGGCAGCAGACTTGACCGTGCCCCCGTTTCGGTTAATAACCTCCCTGACGGCAGCCGCCTCGCGCCGGACCACCTCGGGAATCCCGTCCACCTCCACCAGCAGAATTGCTTCTGCCTCCGTGGGCAGCCCGATCCGGGCGTAGTTTTCCACCGTTTCCATGGTTACCCGGTCCATGATTTCCATGGTGGCCGGGATCACCTTGCTCTGGATGATCCCGGTGATGGAGCGCCCTGCTGAGGCCAGGTCCCCAAAGGTTGCCAGCATGGTTTCCCGGGCTTCCGGTGCCGGGATCAGGCGAACGAGGATTTCCGTAATAATGCCCAGGGTGCCTTCGGAGCCTGTAAACAGCCGGACCATGTCGTAGGCGGTAACGTTCTTGACCGTCTTGCCGCCGAACCGGACAATTTCACCGCTGGCCAGGACCACTTCCAGTCCCATCACGTAGTCCCTGGTTACGCCGTATTTGAGCCCCCTCAACCCCCCTGAGCACTCGGCTACACTGCCGCCCATGGTGGCGGTGGCCATGGAGCCCGGATCGGGGGGGTAGAGCAGGCCGTGCGGGGCAACGGCGTTATTCAGGGTCTGGATGATCACGCCGGGCTGCACCGTAGCCGTCAGGTTATCCCGGTCTATTTCCAGTATTTTATTCATCTTCAATAACGACAGCACTATGCCTCCCTTTAGCGGAACCGTTCCCCCGCTCAGGTTGGTCCCGGAGCCCCGGGGGTAGATGGGCAGCTTGTACCGCCGCGCCACCTTCACAATTTCCGCCACCTGCTCTGTACTCGTCGGCGTCACCAGCAGGTCCGGCAGGTGTTCCGGCAGGCCGGCCGTAGCATCGAAGGAATAACAAATGAGGTCTTCCTGGGCGGTGACAACGTTTTCTTTTCCCAGAATGCCTGTAAGAGTGCGGTTAACCTCTGCAATTGACATTGACTCAACTCCTTTAAACCCGGCTGAGGGATACCTCCCGGAGGGGCCCGGGCAGCAGTGCTGAAAGTGAGGCTCGTGCCAGTTCCGCTGTAAACAAGTGGAGTACCTCAATTCCCAGGTAGCTCCGCCAGAAGGGGACGCATGGGGAGGGGAGGGGCAGTTGCCTCCCGCCCATTCCGGCTGGCTGCCATGGCAGCGGGAGCAGTAACAGCGCCGCGCTGGGTGCCGGAAGTCAAAGGTTCCCCGGCGGATTAAACTCTTGCGGCCGTACCGTATGTTGTCAATAACCCTTATGAGCCTTAAAAATATTACTTGCTTCGTATTATAATAAAACTGTTACATAATTAATAAAAATTTACAATAGGATGTTGGTGTTAATCCTTTTTTTCTTTCTCAAGTTTTCGAAAGCCAAGGTATATTAAGCCAATGCAGATTATCAGGCCAATAATGGCAGGCATAAAGACAGACTTGCCGGCTTCCCCGCCAAACGCTACACTCCAAATCATTTTAGCCACAGCGACAAAAACAACAACCGATAATCCAAACCACAAATTGCGCTTCCAGAAAGCGATCCCCAAAATAACAAATGAAACAGGGATCAGTAATGCTATAAGGATTTTTACGAGTCCCCAATCACCTCTTAAATACTCTTTTTCCATTTCCAGGAACTGCTTCACTTGTTCACTTGCCGAGTCAGGCTTGGAGAACCAAAACATACTTGTTAAAAGGAAGAAAATTGTTCCCCAAATACCTGCCCAGCTTCTTTTATAGGCAAAATAGCAAAAGGGAAGTATAAACAGTGGTCTGATATACCAGCTTAATTGGTTTTGATGACGTTCGTAAGCCCAATTAAAAAAACTTTCATTTGCAAATGCAAAAATAATTAATGCCAATGTCAAAACGCCAAAGCCTAAACCTAAAACTCTATCATAATGTTTTACTTTTTCCATCAGTTACTCCTCGCATGATTCTGATTAAATCAATTTCTTACACAATCCATTTTTCGTGAAATAAACTTAGTTATAAATCCCATTAATAAGTCAAAGGGAATTAATGTGCTCTCTTCACAATAATCAGAATAACCCGCTCTAACCACTATTCACCCAACAATCCTGGTAAAAATACCCTTAACTCATATAAGAATTGCTGTTCAAAACTCAAATTCAGCGAAGGGCCCGGAACAGGCGTCATTATGGCTTAGTTCCAGAGGCCCATTATAGAGGTGGGATTTGACTATTCGCTATTTTAAATAATTCTTAGTTTTTTATGTGCTATTTCTTATAGCCGGTGTCCTTTAGTGTTAGAAGGAATCCAAATTCCCCGTATTGAATATGTAGGAGTAAAAAGTCCGGTCAGGGAAGAATTGCTATGAATTATGTTGCTTTGGATTTTGAGACTGCAAACCATAGCTGGTCCAGCATCTGTGCAGTTGGCATAGCTGTGGTGCAGGACGGTAATGTTGTGGAACGGGGATCCTGGCTGATAAGGCCGCCTGGTCTTTACTTTCACCCCATGTTTACCAGGATTCACGGGATCAGGGCCGAGGATGTCAAGGATAAGCCGGATTTTAGTGAGCTCTGGTACTCGGTGCTGAAGGATTACCTGGTGGGAAAGACCGTAATTGCTCATAACGCCAGTTTTGATCTTGGGGTTTTAAGGCATACACTTAGTGAATATTTAATTCCCCATCCCCGGTTTTCCTATCAATGTTCAGTGGTTATTGCCAGGAGAACATGGCCCGGCCTTGGTTCCTATAAACTGGACAATCTGGCCAGGCGTTTTGGCATAAAATTTAGACATCACGATGCTTCCGAAGATGCCTTTGCCTGTGCGAAGATAGTATTAGAAGCAGGCGCAGCCCTGGGAGCAAATTCATTTAATGAGCTGGTCAATAAACTGTACATAAAGGTTAAAAGTTTTCTGCCAGGAGAAAGATAGCTTTACCTTAAATACCCCCTGGACGCCCCTCCGTAAAAATATTGAGTGCCGTATTAATTATTAGAAACGAAGGAGTATAACATGTTAAACTATAGGGACATATTAGATACCCTACAGAGCAAGGGTTATCTGGCCACTTTTTACGACCATGCTTTTGACGATAAATACCCTTCCTATTTCTTCAATCCCAACAGTATTCACGGTGTTTTACATGCTAAACGCGTTTTGCTGCTGAGCCTGGCGCTGAGTTATTTGAACGGCCTGAATAAAACTGACACCGGGATCCTGGCTAAAGCCTCGCTATACCACGATATCGGCAGGACCCATGACGGGGTTTGTTCTGAACATGGAAGAAAGAGCTTTCAAAAAGCAATAGGGCTGGGGCTTATTGAGGGTGAGGTAAATGAAAATAATGAGGTTCTGAGATATGTCATTGTAAACCACTGTCTTGATGATAATCTGGCGGAGAGTTTAGATGGGTACTTAATTGATAACCGGGAACGGGCTGTGAGGCTGCTGAAATTATTTAAGGATAGTGATGGTCTGGACAGGGTGAGGATTAATGACCTCGATGCAGAATATTTGCGTTACCCTGTTTCCAGGAAGCTTGTTTCCTTTGCTGAGCATCTGTTAAGGGAGATACGATAAAATCTTCAATATTTTGCCTGGTTTGGGAGTCCTTATTAAACATCCTTGCCTTACAGACTGGCCTTTCTTTATAATAGAGCATGGACAGCCGTTTTGGGGAAGGTCAATTTCTTTTGTATTTCCGGTATCTCCGAATCTATTTCCGGTATCACCTGAAAAAGAGGTTCTTTTGTTATGATTAAACACGTAATATTTGATTTCGACGGGACAATTGTTGATTCAATCAATTTGTCCATTGAATTATTTAATGAACTGGCTGATAAATACAAATTTAATAAAATTGTTTATAACCAGTTGGATTACTTGCGGAGCCTTTCTTTTATCGAGCGGTGCAGGGCTGTTAAGGTGCCTCTTTACAAAATTCCCGCCCTTGGCATTGAAATAACCAGAAACTACCGTAAAATCATAGGCAAACTCAGGATATTTGAGGGAGTCGATGACGTTATTCACTGGCTGAAGGAGCAGGGTTTGGAGCTAAGCATAATCTCCTCAAATTCAAACGAAAACGTAAGAGCATTTCTCAAAAAAAACAATATTGATGTATTCGACGGCATCTATTGCAACAGGAACTTATTCGGCAAAGAAAAGATTATTGACAGGTTTATTAAAAAACATAATTTAAAAAGAGATGAGGTCATCTATATTGGTGACGAGTACAGGGATGTAATTGCTTGTAAAATCAATGAAATAAAAGTAATTGCTGTTTCCTGGGGGTATGATCCCCCGGAACTGCTGGTTAAAGCCGGACCTGATTTCATTGTGGACAGCCCACCGGAAATAATTCAATTTTTATCCGCCCGGGCGGGCTGATTAAGCTTGCAAATTTTCAACTCTTCATCTTGCCCCGGTACCACCACCAGAGGCGGCCGATTTTCCCCCCGGGGCCTGCCTCCGGGTAGTACCTTTTCCCCCCGGCTTCCTGCACAAAAATGATATCATGCCGGTCTACACCTTTAAAATGGGCAAAGTCAAGATAAACGCTTGCCTTTTCGCCAGGCGCCAGAGCAACTGGCAGGGGTACGAGAATAGAAGGTTTCAGGCCCGAACTCCTGGGATAGCGGATGCCGAATCCTTCTATGGTTACGGTAGTCCTGCCCGTATTTATAACTGTTGCCTGGATTCTGGTTTGACAGGGAATCTCCAGATCACTGCAGGGGATCGCCCTGGAGCAGCTTACTTTAAGCGTCAAAACAAGCCCCCCTTTTGCCTTGTGATTCGGTAATAAAGGGAGTTTTCCTCTAACATCCCGCTATCTTTTAGCCAGCAGGGCTAACCTGGCATTTGATTGACACGAATACTTGTATACCATGCTCCGGTGAAAAGTGAATAAAGGTCCTGGTGCTGAATACCCGGGATACTCCTGTAATTATAAAGATGCGGCATACAGGGCTGGCAGCATCTTTACGGGAAAGCTTCCGGAGCTTGCGGTTAATGCAGATAAAAAAATATGAGAAATCTGTATGACCTGGCCGGATCAGGGAAGGATATGAACAATAAATGTACAATGACAGGAGGTTTTAACCTTGCAACACATGCAAAACCTTTCTGAAACCCTGACAGCTTTTCATTCGGATTTGAACAGGATCCAGACCATCGCGGGAACTCTCTCTCAACTGGACCAGCAGCATTACAACGACCTGACTAAATACGATGATGAGAGGCTGACGGGAATAGCAGTGGCGGAGCAGAACAGCTCCAGGCAGCTGGGAGAAATCAAACAGCTTTGCCTGGCTATGGCCCAGAAAATTGAAGAAATCCAGCAGTCCCTGGGACATAAATAGGAGGGGTGGACCTTGGGTATATTATCCAGGCTCTTAAGGGGAGCTGCCAGTGAGGTGGCGGGTGACGCTGTCCGGACCATGGTGAGGGACCAGTACACCGAGAACCTCTTCGAGATGATTCCGGCAGCAAAAAAGGTTAGTCCCATCAACCTGGCGGAAATCGCCATGAGGGCTGCCCAGGGAACCCCGGTCCCGCGGCCCCTGGGCAGCCACCTGCGCCTGTCGCCCTGGGAAAAGCTATTGTTCAATCCCGTTCACCTTTTTCGTTTCCCCACTCCCGAGGATGTCAACATCACCACGTCAGTCAAAATCGGACCAAGGGCGAGGAAGCCCCTCAACATATCCATTCCCCTGCTCATAGCGGGCATGTCCTTCGGCGGGGCAATCAGCAAAAAGGCCAAGATCGCCCTGGCCAGGGCCGCGACAATGGCCGGCACGGCCACCAATACCGGTGAGGCTGGCTTAATGGAAGAAGAAAGGGAAGCCGCCGGTCTCCTGATCGGCCAGTACAACAGAGGTGGGTGGTTGAACGCCCCTGAAAAATATACCCGCCTTGACGCCATTGAAATCCAGCTGGGCCAGGGCGCCCAGGGTTCCACACCCCAGCGCACTACGGCTAAAAACATCGGCGAGGAATACAGGGAAGTGTTCGGGCTGGCGGAAGGCCAGGATGCGGTTATTCACTCGCGCCTCCCGGACGTCAATACGAGGGAGGATTTTATCCGCCTGGTGGGCAGGTTAAGGGAAGAAACGGGTGTTCCCGTGGGCCTTAAAATTGCGGCAACCCACCACCTGGAAAAGGAAATGCAGGTGGCCCTCGATGCCGGGTGTGACTTTATCACCGTGGACGGGGCCGAGGGCGGTACCCATGGCGGCGTTCCAACCCTGCAGGATGACGTGGGCCTGCCGACCATGTTTGCAGTCAGCAGGGCGGCGCAGTTTCTGCAAAAAAAGGGTGCCGGCAGGGACGTCAGCCTGATTGCTACGGGAGGTCTGGTAACACCGGGGCAGATGTTGAAGGCCATGGCCCTGGGGGCCGACGCGGTTTATATCGGCACGGCTGCAATCATGGCCATGATCGGAGACCAGATGGCTAAAACAATGCCTTTCGAGCCGCCTACGGATCTGGCCGTTTATACCGGCAAGATGACGGAAAGGTTGGACGTGGAAAAATCGGTCCAAAATCTGTTTTACTTCCTGAACGCCTGCGTCCGGGAAATGGAACTGGTAGCTATAACGGCAGGCAAGGTTGCCCTGAGTGATCTCAACAGGGACGACCTGGTTACCCTGGACCCGTTTTTAGCCAGAGCCCTGAAGATCGACCTCGGTTATATTGCTCCCGAAGACCAGGCTGCTTATTTCAGTGAATTCCCGGCGGCCGGCATTTTTAAAACAAGTAATGAGGAGGCCGCGGTCCATTAATCAGGTGGAGCTAGAAGAGAGGGAATGGGTTAATAACGAATGGGAGATATGGAAGGTAAAAAGTAATATAAAAATATAGCTTTATAGCTTTAACCCCCCTGGCCTGAAGGGGGGTTGTATATTTGGGTAATAGAATACAGGGACAAGCTGGCCGCAGCCGGCTTTGAGGATACCGGCCTGGAAGTGACCAGGCACTATGAGACAGATACAATGCTGGGAACGTCTCCGGTGCCGTCCGCCTGGAGATCGCTGGAGCGGTGGCCAGCGCTTTCATCCGGGCCAGCAAGCCTGTGGCAGCGGCTGAACAATAAGATGTCTCAGTTAACGTACGATTGGTGAGGCTTCCTGATCAAAGGGGTTTGTCCTCAGGGCAAAGGAGAAGAGATAGGGGTAATGTTTCTTCAGGTACTTCATGTAGGCAATCCATTCCAAAGCCAGGCGACTGTAGGCCCTGCTGATGTCGTCCCGCAGGTGCTCGATGTCGGTGCCGGGCAGTTCGTTGAGGTTCTGCCTGTGATCCAGTTCGTCCGCCAGGTGGAAGACAGCCCGAAGCATGGCTGTAAAGGATTCGTGTTCCATTAAGACGGGGTTTTCTAAAAGCCTCAGCAGGAAATTTCTTTTTTCCGAAAGCCGCCGCTTTAGATCTTTCAGCAATACAATTTGACAATTAACCTGGTAGCGGTGGTTTTTAAGCGGAGCGTTTCTTGCCAAAAAGTCTTCGTCGGACCAGTGGTCCTTTACCTGGAGATGGTCTCTGAGCTGGTCAACTTCCGCATCGTAGTTGGAAAAACAGGTTAATAATTCGGTACCCGCTTCGCTGAAAAACGTTCCAATGACAATATTAAGTTTTTCCAGCCTCTCCCGCTTTGCCCTGATACTGAGCAGCTTGTTTAGAATCAGGGTCACCAGGAGGACATTTATGGGGAGAAAGCCGAGGGCATTGAAAACGTAGTTATAGGTATTTGTCGGATCACCAAGGACGAAGTATTTGACCGTGTAGACCAGCGCCGAAAAGGTGACCAGGGAAATCCCAAGTTTTATTTCCCAGCTTAGTTTTCTCATCCGTACACTGCTCCTTTCCATGCATTATTAAATTCTACATGTATCATTAAATTCCAAATGTCTGCTCAAAGACCTACCTGGCAGGCAATTTAATTTTTATGCCCGTATTAGCTGGTATTCTGGCCTGGAAAAGACCTGAGAGTAGACAACCCGGCAAAATGCAGGGGAGTTTTTTACGGGTAAATAAATATGTGTTTTTGTTATAAACTTCATTTACTCTCAATAACCTTAGATTAGATCAATTAATTGGGGGGGATCCATCCTGCAAGAAAAAACAGTACACAGGCCCGGTACATTATGGTGCGGCCTTCCTGACCCTTACCCGCCGGTCAGGGTTATGGCTCCCAACCGGCAGTACGCCGAGCTGCTCCTTGAGGATTACGCCGGGATGATCAGCGAGATAACAGCCATCAAACAGTACCTGTACCATTACTTTGTGCTCAAGTCCATTAACCCTGAGGTGGCCGAACTGTTGGAATGTGTTTCCCTGGTGGAGATGCATCATATGGAATTGCTGGCTGAAACTATCCGCCTCCTGGGAGTCAGCCCGCGTTACCGGGTTTTTCGCAATAACCAGGAAGTTTACTGGAGCGGCACCTATGTTTACTATGGTCTAAGCCTTTGCGACATGCTGGCTGCGGATATCGCTGGAGAATGGGCTGCCATAGCCTATTACCGTGATCACCAGCAAAGGATTGCAGATCCCTATATTAGAGAACTGCTGCAAAGAATCATCCTTGATGAGTATCACCATATTAAACTGTTCAACGATGTTATGCAAAAATACTGTAAATGATTATGTTCGCTCCCGAGTCTTTTCCGTTAGGGCGGGTTCCTTTCCGTAACTATATTTTCAGGGCGGCTGTGTGTTTTTTAGATAGTATGGTCAGTCTGCTCCACCCCATAAAAGTGCTTTCCTTTGATACGGCCAAAAAGAAAAGGAAATCCTGCTAAAGTCAGCCTTTTTGGCAGGATTTTTTTTGTTTGTGCATAACTGATACCTGATAAGCGTTTTTAAAAAGAGGGTGGAGAATTTGACAAGCGTTCCTACTTATTTCCTGGCCGGAAATATTGCTAAACAACAATGGTGCCATTTTGAAGCGATTATTCGTTGCAGGGAAAACGAGGACTTAGCCCGCCGCAATGTGGAAAAGATCAGGGAAAAAGGGTGGGGACGTAATTACTATGATGTACCGGTGGTAGAACCATTGGTTTATGTTATCCCTAATTTAAAATCTCTCCTTCCTATTAATAAGCCCAATATCCGGACTCCGCCCGGGGAGTCTTTTGAAAAAGTTCTGGACCTGGAAACAGGTGAAACAGTTCTTTATGCCAGGCTGGATCCCGCAAAGTTTGAAAAGCACTTCGGCGAATTTTACGAACCGGTAAAAATAACCTATTCAGAATGGCGTTCCCTGTGCAGCAGGATCTGCCTTTCCCAGCAGGAGACGGGGGACACGGAACACTTTGAATTTGCGGAAAAATACCCCACTATCCTTGCTTTCTGGGAGTGGGAAAACCGTTACATTGTAGGGTTTCCAGACGGGCTTACGGATGAGTTTGTTTATGAGTTCAGGTCGGTCAACAGTTATTACCTGCTTCAACATTTAAAGCCCGTTGCTCTGGCCCAGGCCGGGCTGTATGCTTACTTTCTGGACCGGCCGAAAATCAGGCTGCAGATCAGAGTCAAACAGGCCAATAAGATTGAAACTTTCGAACAAAAAAGCAACCCGGACAGCGCAATAGCCTTGCTCAAAACCATGCTGGCGCTACTGGACGGCAGCGCCGAGCCAATCCCCCCGGGAATGGCCTGGAAATGCAAAAGTTGCAGTTTCAGGACGCTTTGTCCCCATTTATGCCCTGCTTAGGGTTTTGCTCTTGATAGACCCTAAACCAAATGTGTTATCCAAATCCGTCAGGAAGCATCTTTAAATTATAATAAATAACAACAACAGCGCTTCCCATGGCTCTAACTCAAACCCTGGGAAGCGCTGTTATTTGATTAAACAACTCAAACAGTTCCAAAAACCTGTCAAATCAAAATGCAGATACAAATCCGGATCTATGAGGGGTTTTGCTGGACCTTTAACAACGAATACTCTAACGCTTTAAGCCAGGCCCACAGGTGGTTCCTTTGAATTAACCGAGGTAACTCTCAAAAACAAACTCAACAACCCCGCCCAGTTTATCCCCGTTAAAGAATGGAACACTAACTACAGTTGCCTTTCCGTCAGGAATGTCCATTACATAATAATGGAGTTTAGATTTTTTGGCGGCAAAATCCTGGTAGATTTTTTTCAGTTTTTCAATGGTTTCCGGCTTATGACAAGCCGTCATGTTCCGGCCTACGAGATTATCGACGTTTAAAAGCGCTTTAAAGACTTCCTCTCCTCTTTTGTTGGCGTAAATAATATTAAAATTTGCATCCGAAACCACCATTGCTACTTGCAGGCCATCGTTTATGGCTTTTACATCCATATCTATCAGAACCCCCTTCATTATTTAAATTGATTAACTAATCTTGTCATATTAGGTACGCAAAATTTATGCCGGGGGTCAAGCGGAACATTTCTTCGAGTAATTCTAATATTCCTACTATTATTAATTTTATCAATCGACTTGATATGTTCGTTTTTGTAACAGAAATCTCAGGAGTGTTCCAAAAAGGAAGATTGCCTGTGTCAGACCAGAGGGCTCGTTTATCATGCTCGAGCCCGGCTTGCTCATTCCTGGTCATTAATGGAGAGAGATAAGGCTGTGGGCAAAGTCCTGGAAAAAGGTGCGTTGCTAAATATATTAGGGAAGAGTTGTAAGTAAGCAGGTTCTTTAAAAGTGTATTTTACTTTAGAAAAGAAGCCTTGAATAAACCCGCAATCTACTGAGACTATTAAATTAAGCCCTGCCGGTTTTGGCAGGGTTATTCTTTGAGACAGGCAATCAGGAACTGGCCCGGGGTCAGGCGATATTTTACGGCAATGTTATCTGCAGAGGGTGTAACCCAGTGCCCTGTTCGGTGCTGACATTGAACAGGCAGCGCACGGGCTGTACCGCACTTAAATAGTGCCGCGCCATGCCGGGTCAATTGGTTTATTTACGGTATGGAGCCCGGGACCTTTATCCCCGCCATGCCGCTAAGAAACCCATCCATTTAATAGCAAGCGGCAGGAAATGATTCCTTTTGTCGAGAATTATGTGCTTTAAGCCCGGGACAGCTGCGTCCTGTGCTGCACTTTTTAGAAGTTTAAGAAAGCGAGTTGACTAAAAAATGATTCGCCGTAAAATGATCCTTTATCTTCTGGCGCTGCTGCTTGTTTTGCTCCTGCCGGGGTCCGGGAGTGTGACGGCCGCGCATTTGACCATTAACGAAAATAACAACGGGGAAACACTGACCCTGTATCCCGGGGATATATTGGAATTAACCCTGGAAAGCAATCCTACGACAGGTTTTAGCTGGCAGGGCGATTTGAATATTGCCGGTGTCCTGGAAGTGGTTGAACAAGGCTTTAGAAGCAAGGGGGTTTCACCGGGAGTTATAACCGGTGCACCGGGCGAGGAGTACTGGTTGTTAAAAGCCGCTGGTCCGGGATCCGGTTCCCTTTCCCTTGAATACAAACGTTCCTGGGAAGAGGGTAAGGAGCCCATAAAAAGATTCGAGGTAGAGGTTAATGTTTTAGAACTGGTACCACAGGTTTCCGGGGGTGAGACACCTGACCGGGAAGCCGGGGTTCCTGTATTTATTGACGGGGTGGAGCTGGACTTCCCCGACCAGAAAGCTTTTCTTGAAGATGGGCGAACCTGGGTACCCCTGCGTATTATTGCCGAAGCCCTGGGGTGGCAGGTCCAGTGGGACCCCTGGAGCGGCACCGCTACCGTGCTCAAGGGAAACCGGGAGGTCCGGATGCAGGCCGGTTCAGCTCTGTTTTATGTTGACGGCAGTCCCCGGGAACTGGCAGGGGGGAGCCGGTTGTGCAATCAAAGAATAGTTGTTCCCCTGCGGGATTTTTGCGGGCTCCTGGATGTTTACTCCGTTGCCTGGGATCCCGTTAGGAGAGCGGTGCTGATTGAAAGCGGCGGCCTGGACCAGCTGGTGGCCGGCATGACCCTCGAAGAGAAACTGGGGCAAATGTTGATGCCCGATTTTAGAACCTGGAATGGTGAGGACGTTCTCGCCATCAACAATGAGATTGCCCGGCTCATCCGGGAGTATCACGTGGGCGGGGTAATCCTTTTCAGGGAGAATGTAAAAGAAACGGAGCAAACAGTGCGGTTGGTTGACCAGTTGCAAAAGGCGGCTGGGGCTATCCCGCTCTTTATCGCCATTGACCAGGAAGGGGGAATGGTTGTCAGGCTCCAGACGGGAACCGTAATGCCGGGCAATATGGCCCTGGGCGCCGCCCGCTCGCCGGAAACCACGTATAAAGTGGCGAAAGCTATCGGTGAAGAATTGAATGCCCTGGGGATCAATGTAAATTTTGCTCCTGTTATGGATGTAAACAACAACCCGGATAATCCTGTAATCGGCATCCGTTCCTTTGGCTCCGACCCGCAGCTGGTGGCGGAAATGGGAACAGCTTATATCAAGGGCCTCCATGACGCCGGAGTGGCTGCCGTCGCCAAGCACTTTCCCGGCCACGGTGACACCAGCGTCGATTCCCACCTGGGGCTGCCGTCGATTCCCCATGATTTGGAGAGGCTGGAAGCCGTCGAACTGGTTCCCTTCCGGGAGGCGATTAAACAGGGTGTGGACATGATCATGACCGCCCACGTAACCTTCCCGGCTATTGACAGTACGCAGGCTGTCTCCAGGCTGGACGGAAAGCCGGTCTTTCTGCCGGCGACCCTTTCCGAAAAGGTACTGACGGAACTGGTGCGGAACAAGCTCGGTTTTAACGGGGTTATCGTCACGGACAGTCTCAAAATGAAAGCGATAGAGGACCATTTTGGCCCCGGGGAAGCGGTGGTCATGGCTGTCAAAGCAGGCGCGGATATTGTCCTGATGCCCGGGGATCTGGAAGAAGCCTTGCAGGCGCTCCTGGAGGAAATACGGGCAGGCCGTATTTCCGAAGCCAGGGTGGACGCCTCGGTGAAGAGGATCCTCGAGCTTAAGCAGAAGATGGGGTTATTATCTAAACAGGGACTTTCTTCCGGTGAACCCGGAGCTAACCTGGAAGCCAGGCTTAAAGCCGCGCAAGCCCTGGTGGGGTGTGCGGAGCACCTGTCTGTGGAAAGAGAAGCCGCAGAAAAGGCAGTGACCCTGCTCAAAAATGACGGTATGATGCTTCCTTTTAGACTGAAGGATGGCGATAGGGTTGTCCTTTTTGCTCCCTGGAGCAACAGGCTGGAGCTGATGGAGGAAACACTGGCCCAGATTGTTCAGGACGCTGAAATTAAAGACGTTAAAATAGAAGGCTTTGTTTATGAAAACCTTACTGCTTTGAATGAGCAGCAGAAGAAAGCGCTTCAGACAGCCGATTATATTGTGCTAGGTTCGTACAGTTACGACCTGGAAAGTAGGGTTCCCGGCAGCCACTGGTTGCCCGATTTCGCTCTGGACACCCTGGCCCAGGCGGAGGAGGCCGGGAAACCCGTGGCTGTACTGGCTATCCGGAACCCCTACGACATCGCCTACATGCCCACGGCAAAAGCCTTCCTGGCCGTTTACGGTGCGGCGGAGGGTCCAAATATACCGGCCGGCATCAGGGCCATCTTCGGGATTGTGAAACCGCAAGGAAAGCTCCCGGTCTCCATCCCGGATGCAGGCGGCGGGAATCTTTACGAATGCGGTTACGGTCTGGAGTATCCCGAATAGGACAGGGTGGTGGAACTGGCCCGCCGGTATCAGACGGGTATTGAACTGGAGTATGATGAAAAAGTGCTCTCAAACCGCTATTATTATGATTTGTTCTACAAACAGTTAAACAGGGTGCACCAGCTTAATAATTAACATGGTTGACCAAGTCAACCGGTAATATGTGGAGGCGAAAACGCCCGAATAGGTGTCATAATAAGGTCTAATGGCGTTGCTTTCTCCAGAGAAAGATAAACAAAGCTGTAAGATTGTGGAAAGTTGGGATAACTCTGTGGACAACTAGCGAATTGCGCCGGAATGCCGTTTATTTTTAGCGGCATTTTTTTTGCTATACTGCTGAATCCGGAAACAAAAGGTTTGCAAAAAACTCTTTTGTCGTTATAATGGTAAAAGCTGAATTTTTTACATTAACGAGTGTACTGCTGGTTTTATCTTAAAACAGGTGTACTTTCTCTTTTTAAAGGGTTTTTTGCCCAGGCCGGGTTATTATTGCTCCGGCAAGTTATTTTTTTCGGCGACTCTGCCGGTTAATCACGATTAATCCAATAACTCTTTTATCTTTGGTTCTTTGCCGCTTGACCCGGATCACGAATTTCCCAAAATTTTGCGTATTCTCTTGACCAAGTATGGTTATTCTTGAGATATAATGGGTAATCAGTAAACCCGTCCTTTGCCGGGATAACTCCATTAACTTGAATCTGGACAGGCTCACCAACACAGGCTTTGGGGATACGATAATGTCATTGCAACAGCCGGACATCTTAACAAAGGCAGAGGTCATCCTGGAAGGGCGGCTTTATAGACAGGCCGGCTTTGACTGCGCCGTAGAATTGTAAACCGGTTGTTTTTTGAAGGTCTCCTTCTTTGGATATTAATCAATCGTAGCAGGAGGTGGTTGGAAAAAGGATTTGTCCCGAATTAGGAGGTGAGCGCTAGTATTTAAGGCTCTACTATGATTAAATTTCCAGAAAATGATTTTACATTAAGGTTTATAAGGTGGTGTTCAATTTGACAGTCGGGGCTTTCTCCATATACGCTGTTATCGCCTCGTTATTGGGTATTCTGTTTGCCGGATACCTGGCCATGATGGTTTTAAAGCTGCCTCCCGGCAATGAGCGTATGATTGAAATCTCAGGAGCTATTTATGAAGGCGCCATGGCCTACCTGAACAGGCAGTACAAGACTATTGCCGTGGTTGGAATCATTATTGCAATTTTACTTTATTTTGGTCTGGGTTGGATTACAACCGTGGGCTTCATCGTAGGGGCTGTTTTTTCCGGACTCTGCGGCTACGTGGGGATGTATGTATCGGTGCGGAGCAACGCCCGGGTTTGTGAAGCGGCCAGAAAGGGCCTGCCCTATGCCCTGCTGGTGGCCTTTAAGGGCGGAGCCGTCACTGGTTTGATGTGTGTCAGCCTCGGCCTGCTGGGTGTTGCCGGCCTGTATGTATTATTCCAGGATCCCATTTACCTGGTTGGCTTGGGCTTCGGCGGCAGTTTGATCAGCGTGTTTGCCCGTTTAGGCGGTGGTATCTACACCAAGAGCGCCGACGTCGGGGCCGACCTGGTGGGCAAGGTGGAAGCAGGTATACCGGAAGACGACCCCCGCAACCCGGCGGTGATTGCAGACAACGTGGGAGACAACGTGGGGGACTGTGCCGGGATGGCGGCGGACCTTTTCGAAACATACGCCATTACGGCCATTGGTGCCATGTTGCTGGGTCAGCTGTTCTTCCCCGGACAACAGCAGTATGTTGTTTACCCGCTGATTCTGGGTGGTATTGCCATCATCGCCACAATTATCGGCAGCTATTTTGTCAGGCTTACCCCTGGAAAGGAAATTATGTCGGCTCTTTATAAAGGGCTGCTTGCATCTGCGATTATTTCCCTTATTGGTTTTTATCCGGTAACCACTTACATTTTCGGTTCGCCCCAGTACTTTTACACGGCCCTGGTGGGCGTTGCAGTGACCTTAGCCATTGTCTTTCTTACCGATTACTATACCTCTACGCGTTTCCGGCCGGTCAGGACTATCGCCAAAGCTTCGCAGTCCGGACATGCAACCAACATTATCAGCGGCCTGTCCGTCGCAATGGAGGCCAGTGTTCCGCCGGCTTTAGTCATCGTGACCGGAATCCTGGTTTCCTACATTATCGGCGATGTATATGGAGTTGGGATAGCCTCAATCGCAATGCTTTCAATGACGGGTATCGTTGTGGCAATTGACTCCTACGGCCCGATCACCGATAACGCCGGCGGCATTGCCGAAATGGCTGAGCTGCCGCCTGAAATACGCAATATTACCGACCCGCTGGACGCGGTGGGCAATACCACCAAGGCGGTGACCAAGGGTTACGCCATCGGCTCTGCCGGCCTGGCCGCTATCGTCCTCTTTGCTTCTTATACGATGGAGATAAGCCACTATCGTGAGAGCGCCGGAATCCTGGAGAAACTAAACTTTACTGTTGAGAATCCCTGGGTGCTAGCCGGGCTTATCATCGGCGGTGCCCTGCCCTTTATCTTTTCTGCGCTGGCCATGGGCGCTGTTGGACGGGCCGCCAATGAGGTGGTCAGCGAGGTGCGGCGCCAGTTCAGGGAGATCAAGGGGCTGATGGAAGGCAAAGCCCGGCCCGAGTACGGCCGCTGTGTTGATATTGTGACCAAGAGCGCTATTAAAGAAATGATGCTCCCCGGCCTGATCCCGGTGGTGGCACCCCTCGTGGTGGGCTTTCTGCTGGGTGCTCAGGCCCTGGGCGGTATGCTTATGGGCGTAATCATCACCGGCCTGTTCCTGGCAATTATGCTGACAGCCGGAGGCGGTGCCTGGGACAATGCCAAGAAATATATCGAAGAGGGTAATTACGGCGGTAAGGGCACTGACGCTCATGCGGCGTCGGTCACCGGCGACACGGTGGGCGACCCCTGCAAGGACACGGCCGGCCCGGCCATTAACCCGATGATCAAGGTGGTCAACATCGTGGCCCTGCTTATTGTGAGCTACGTTGCGATGATCGTCCGTTAAACTGCGGCAGCAGGTATCAATACGAAGAAATATTTACGGCACAGGCCCCTGCAAGCGTTTTACAGGGGCTGTGCCTCTTCTTTTTTTATTGCTTGTTAACTCCCTCAATCAGGATCCATAAGTAAGGGATTTTTTCTGAGGACAGATCCTAGTGAACAGTATTTAAAGGGGCACCGGGTTCTTCTGCCTGGGGAGGCTCTTCATACCAGCCATTATTGACAAGCAGGTTCATTCCTTCCCTGGCATGTTTTAAGATTTCTGCCATAAGACGGGCAAAATCACCCGCCAAATCCTTTCTATCACCTGAGATAGAGATAGCCTTAGCGTAATTAGCCGATAAGATCACGTTCATGGACCGGACTTCTTGCAGCATCAACAAATCAGAAAAGGGTGCAATTGTTGAATCCGTTACACCTGATTCCCAGGCCAGGGAGACGGGGAAATTATTTTTAAGCAGTAATGTGCTAAATATTTCGATATGCTTTTCGGCAATCTCTTTTCCCTTAAGCATGTACTGGCGTACCTGTTCTTCCTTTGCTACCTGGCTAAAGCCGGTTAATATACTTTTTCTCAAGTGGTTTCTCTGAAGATTGAAAAAGATGTGGGTAACATGAATGGAGTTAAATGGCTTTTTCTTTGAAATCCGGCTGCTCAGGAAGTTCTGTTTTGTTGTAAAGATAATTTTTTCGGGAACGCGGATTTGGGGAGGCCTGGCAAAAATACCCTTTGAGAGCATGACACTCACGGACCTGTTATAGATCTCTGCGGGATCAGCCACACATTCGGTGAAGTACTGGCGCACGTCACTGCGTGCACACGTTTGCAGCGCGGTGCTGTATCCATCCAGCCTGCTCCTGGCCAGGTCAGCCAGGAAACTGATGATAACAGAGTCTGAAAAAAGCCTGGGAGCTTCCAGATTTACATCTTCGGCGGTGAAGCCGCGGGGAATGGGGTGCTTTTCCCGGATATAGATTTCTCTAATCCGCTGAAGGTGCTTTCGGGCAATGTTTAGAGTATATTCCAGAACCTCTTTGATTTCCGGGTCTACAACGGTTTTTAAAAAATATTGGACCATCCGTTCCTTAATACTGCTTTCCATCCAGGAAGACCACAGGCTGGCAATTTCTGAGGATGTAAGGCTGATGTTTTCTACAATTTCAACCGGGTATTCCTCCGAGGGAGCAGGGGTATTAGATTGACTAATGGATAAATCCATTGCTTGTAAGCCTCCGGATATTTGGTATTGATGATATTTTATCTTTGCAGATCTTTTTCTATGCACATAAAAAACAGCCACCAGGCAGTCGACGGATTTGCCCGTTGGCCGGAAATCTAAAAAAACTTAATAAAGAGTATTAATGATGTTACGGCTGGTTTGTGGTGTCTTTTATGTGGATCTGATTTCTTCCAGAAATTTCACGCAGGGAATCTGCAATGTCCTTTGTGTAACAGATTAAGGGGATTGTTAACAGTACTGAAGCCGCAAGCATTATTGTCATTCCGGACCTGCTCATGTCTTCTTTTATTAACACTTTGCGGTCATCACCTCCTAAAAGATAGTGTTCTCCCTTTTAAAATTAAAAAACGAAAGAAATTATGGTTTCAAAACCATTGTAAAAAGCTTTATTAACTATTATTTACAAAAAACGAACCTGTCCAGGCCTTTAACCCACCTGCTCCAGTGGTCATCCTCAGCAGCACGGCTTTCCACAGCCGAGTTGAACATATCAATGGTAGCGTCAATCATATCCAGATAATGCAGGACGGCGGCTTCCAGAAACTTAGGCCTTTTCGGGGACTGCCACTCGTACTGCCCGTGGTGGCTGACGATCATATGGAGCAGTTTGGTTCTGAGTTCTTGAGGAAAACCGGGCAGTTGGTCAATATAGCTGTCCAGGAGCCGTACTCCCAGGACAATATGCCCCAAAAGGCGGCCTTCGTCGGTGAAATCGATATGAGAATTCAGCCGGTATTCCTCCACTTTGCCGATATCGTGGAGGAGAGCGCCGGTCAACAGCAGGTCCCGGTCAATCTTCGGGTAAACAGCAGCTATCCCTTCTGCAGCCCTGGCGATACCCAGACTGTGCTCCAAAAGACCACCGATGACGGCGTGGTGGTTGTGCTTGGCGGCCGGCGACTTGATAAAGGTGTCCATAAAATAATTATCCTTTAAAATCAGGGACAGAAGGCCTTTCAGGTGTGGGTTGTGCAAGGTTTCAACAATAGAGATAAGCTGTTCCCTGGCAGTATCCGGGTCCAGTTTGCTCGAGGGAATGAACCTGCTTGGATCTGCTTCATAATCCCGGCATACTGACATTGATGATATTTGGATCTGGGGTGTTCCGTTGTATTCCACAACTTGACCCTGGATGTTTACAATATCCCCGACCCGGCAGCTGTGATCTATCTCAGATACTGATTCCCAGACCCGGCCTTCCATTTGCCCCGTCCTGTCTCCCAGGACTACAGCCAGGTAATGCCCTGCTCCGCTGCGTAAAGGGAGCAGTTTCTTCACTCTTAAAGCAAAGGCACCGTTTACTGCCTGGCCTGGCCTGAGTTGCTCAATTGATGTTTCCATATTTAGCAATTCCTCCTGTAAAAACAGCTCTAGTAATAATTCTAAACCGGGTCCAGATCACCTGGTTGTCGTAGCCATAGAAAATTTGTTCGGGAGTCTGTAAATATCTGGAATTAGTTGATTCCTGCAGGCCAGGAACGAGCCGGCATTTGATCCTGAAAAAGGGAATATTCCACTCCTGCCGAAACAATATGGAGGAGGTGTAAAAGGTGAAAATCGAACAAACTATCGAAACTTTTTGCAGGGTAATAGACAAGAAAGCAAGGGTGCATATCAGAGTGCATCTCGCTGAGAGACTGTGCGGTTATGATCTGGTGCAGATCAGCCATTGTCTTGAACAAGAAAACTGCCCTGCGGGACAGCATTGTGAGTTTATTAAACAGGAAGAAGAAAAAGCCGTTGACCAGCTTATTCAGGATTACTATGAACAATTAAAGCTTAGGGATGAAATTAGGGAAAGAATGAAGGACTCAAATCAATGATATCAATGACAAGCAAAAGCTATATTGTATCCACTATTGAAGCGCCAGGAAATAAACCATGAACCAGCGAAACAAAAAGACTCCTTTTAATAAAATTGATAATATCTTCGTATAGCACTAAAGATTGGAGTCTTTTTTAGTAAATAATTTATTAAAAATGCGTCAAAAATTGAAATTTTATGTTACTATAAGACATGGGATTCTATTATACATCTGTTTTTGTCACAACAATTTATTATTGTGGCAGGGGCAGATGTCCCGTGTGTTAGTGGGCAAAAAAATTTATTTAGTGGAGGGATCTAAGTTTATGAAGAAAGTGTTAAAACTGGCGTTATGTGCGGCCTTGGCCCTGGGCTTGCTCATAACCGCGATAGGTTGCGGCCAACAGCAACCCAAAACGTTCAAGGTGGGACTCGAATGCGGCTATGCACCTTTTAACTGGACCCAGCCCGACGACAGCAACGGAGCGGTGCCTATTTCCGGTAGCAATGAATTTGCTGGTGGTTATGATGTTGAAATTGCCAAGATTATTGCCGAAGGCCTAGGCCGGGAGCTGGTTATTGTGAAAACGGCCTGGGACGGTCTGACACCAGCGGTGCAGTCTGGCACTATTGATGCCATTATTGCCGGCATGTCACCCACTGCGGATCGAAAGCTAACCCTTGATTTTTCCGATCCTTACTATAGGTCTGATCTGGTAATTGTGGTCAGAAAGGGTTCTCCCTATGAAAAGGCTACCAGCATTCAGGATTTTGCCGGCGCTAAAATTACTGCTCAGCTTAATACTTTCCATTATACGGTAATTGATCAAATCAAAGGTGTGCAGAAAATGGCACCTATGGATGATTTTCCTGCTATGCGCGTAGCTCTGGAATCTGGTATTATTGACGGGTACGTATCAGAAAGGCCGGAAGGCATATCGGCTTCAACTGCCAACCCAAAATTTGCTATGGTAGAATTTGCCAAGGGACAAGGCTTTGAGGCTTCTGATGAGGATGTAGCCGTAGCGGTGGGCTTTAAAAAAGGCAATCCCGACATCAAACGGGTCAACGAGATTCTGGCCGGAATATCCGAGGAGCAAAGACAAGCCATGATGGATGAAGCGATTAAGAACCAGCCTGCCGGACAATAAACATGCAACCGGGGTGTAATTAATGATATCTGCGGACAGTTCATTCTTGAGCTGGGTATTTTATATTTTCGAAAATAACTGGCCCCTGTTTTTAATGGGGGCCAGAAATACATTAATTATCTCCTTATCCGGTACAATTATCGGTTTTCTAATTGGTATCCTGATTGGTATTATCAGGACCATTCCCATTGATCAAAACACAAGCATGCCAGCCAAAATTGTCTTTCAGATTGTCAACTTTTTCTTATTAGGTTATATAGAGGTATTTCGCGGTACTCCCATGATTGTTCAGGCCATGGTCATTTTCTATGGCGCGGCGATGCTCTATAACATCCATTTATCTCCGATTCCAGCGGGGATTTTTATTGTGTCCATCAATACCGGTGCCTATATGGCAGAAATTGTCAGGGGCGGTATCCTCGCCGTAGACAAAGGTCAATTCGAAGCGGCTCATTCTATCGGCATGACTCACGCCCAGACTATGGCCAATATTGTTCTTCCCCAGGCCTTACGCAGTATTCTGCCTGCAACCAGCAATGAATTTGTAATTAATATTAAAGATACCTCTGTACTGAGCGTTATTTCAGTAACTGAACTTTTCTTTTTGTCCAAGTCGGTGGCGGGGATTAACTACAGGTATTTTGAAGTCTTTCTGATTACCTGTATCATCTATTTTATAATGACCTTTACCGTTACCCGGATTCTCAGATATTTGGAGGTCAAGCTGGAGGGCCCCTCGGTCTTTACCATCCATGGTTCACAGACGGTTCCAGAAGCAGAATTAAGGATTGTGGGCAGGGATAGATAATGGACAAGATTATAGAAGTCAGGCATTTGCGAAAGGTTTTCGGCACTAACGAAGTATTGAAAGACATAAATTTTTCGGTCAGCAAGGGCGAAGTGGTTTGTATCATCGGCGCCAGCGGTTCCGGTAAATCCACGCTTTTGCGCTGTCTTAACCTGCTGGAATATCCCACCAGCGGGGAAATACTGTACCATGGACGTAACATCCTAGAGGGTAAAATGAATAACTCGGTCTATAGGGCCAAATTAGGTATGGTATTTCAGCACTTCAATTTGTTCAATAACCTGTCAGTGCTTGATAATTGCGTAATTGGGCAGGTCAAGGTTTTGAAAAAAGACGTCAAATCGGCCAGAAAAACTGCCATGGAATATCTGGAACTGGTAGGTATGTCCCAATTCATCAAAGCCAAGCCTCACCAGATCTCCGGCGGTCAAAAACAGCGGGTGGCCATCGCCCGGGCACTTTCCATGGAACCAGAAGCCCTGCTGTTTGACGAGCCCACCAGCGCCCTCGATCCCGAATTGGTGGGTGAAGTGCTCAAGGTGATGAAAAACCTGGCCAGAAGCGGGCTCACCATGCTGGTGGTTACCCATGAAATGGGTTTTGCCCGGGAGGTGGCCAACCGGGTGATGTTTATGGACAGTGGAGTTATCGTGGAAGATGATGTCCCCGAAGTTATCTTCAATAATCCAGCTAACGAACGAACCCGGATGTTTTTAAGAAGGGTGTTGGAAGGATAAGGTGAAGCGCCGGGGATGGTCATATTTTATACCCTGGTTATGGACAAATTACCCTTCTGGTCCTTTCTTAATACGCTGGGCGGGTTATACACTCCCCGGTAAATTATTCACGTATTTTAGTAACATAAATTGGAAGCCCCCGGGCAGTTTCACCGGTTGGGCCGGTTATTGAACCTGGGGGCAATTTTAGTATTATGTAAAATAATACGCCAAAACCTTAAAGTTGACTACATACAACCACTTGATAATTGTTCAAAAAAATGATAAGCTATTGATTGCACCAATCAAGATCAACATAAACATGCCCGAGTGGCGGAACTGGCAGACGCACAGGACTTAAAATCCTGCGAGCCCTCAAGGCTCGTACCGGTTCGATTCCGGTCTCGGGCACCATTTAATTCGCAAATTAAACTATCTTGTTAAGCTGCAGAAAAAAATCGCAACAAAAAAGAAAAGGCGTATTTGAGGAAGCAACAGGGATTAACCGGTTGCTTTTTTCAATTATTAGAATAATATCCCCTGCTAACGGCGAAAAGTGAGAATACTGATGATATTTAACACAGATCTATCTTTCGCTTGTTATATTATTTGATAACGAAACAAGTCTAAAGCTAAGTCCTATCTCTTTTTAAGCTTATCTCCCCAATCGACGGTTATACTTTTTCCTCCTGGTATCTTGGCCATGTTCACATATTTTAACTATCCCTTTTCTAAGCCCTTTTCTCCTTAACGTCTTTACTTTTCTTTAATATCTTCGCTGCTCCTATTGAAACATAGGTTTAATCATTGTGACTAGGGGCAAAGGAGTTTTCATTTATAACTAATACTGTTGAAAGCTATTGTTAGAGATAGTGTCAGAGTTACCTATTTTTTAACTCAAAAATAAAAATGTTTCGGGGCTGAATAAGATGATCAAAATCCAGGTTTCCGAAGACGCCAGGGACTTCATTTTAAAAAGAGCTGATGCTGTTACCATTGAAGTGATGGAGATGTCCGGTTGCTTCGGCCTCGTTATTATGCCTGTGGTGATTGAAGGTGAACCGCCCGAACCTGAGAATTATGATGAATTTATGTCCGGTGGGATTAAGGTCTACATTTCCAAAGGGGCTGTTTTTGCTCCGGAGGGTTTGCGGATCAACCTGGTGGGTGATGAACAAATCTACCAGGCCCTTGAGATCAAGGGGCTGAGCTGTGAGTTTTAAATAAAGAATTGCAGCATTTAAACAGCCATGTTGCTAACCTTGCGCCAGCACCAGGGAAAAAATGAAGGGTAGAAATCATGAGACCTTTTCTTCTTCTTCTTCTTCCAGCAGCCTCAACAAAGCCCGGGCTGCCGCGTCCTCGGGACTACTGTTGCAGATTTCCATCCTCTCGTCCCGGTAACACCAGCTGTCGGTTTCCCTGTCGTAGGTCAATGAAAAGCCTTTTTCTGAACGCTTTTTTAATTCGTAGAGCAGCATGGTCAAGCGGGGGAGCCAAACGATGTGGCCCACGTTGCGAAGGGAGAGGAGAATTTTTTTCTCCTTTTCGTGCTTCAGATTAATGGGTTCGATAATTTCCTCACCGGCTTCCCCGAAAACGATGGTCAGATCTCCCACCTTGGGTTCCCAGGGAATGTATTTAGCCAGCTTTTTCGCCAGGTCAACGCTGATCAATGTTTTCCACTGGTTTCTGAACCTGCATAAATCTGATTTAACGAGGTTCCTCTTCCGCCGACTAACGGAAGGCAGGGTCACAGGATTAAACTGCAGGGCTATAGGCTCCGCCTGTATTCCGGGTGGAGTTACCATGCAATTGCCTGATGCGAACATGCTGCCCGGTAGCAGTTGTTGCCTTTGCCTGGATATTTACGGCAACAGCCTTTCGTAATGTGGTACCACCGCACTATAAATGATTAAAAGACTAACCTGTATCTAACTCGTTTTTCCGGTGACCTGCCAGGAAACCAGGTTTTTCACCTTCCTTTTGATAAATTTTTAACCTCCCTGCTAATGTATTTACTTAATTATTCCTTGCAGCTGCTTAAAAGTCCTGCCTGGGAAATCGCCTGCTCCTTGAATCCAGCTAATATTAAAGGTAAATAAACAGTTAATGCGACCAGGCCTTGCCTATTAGAAGTAGAAGAAGGGAAAAAAATAAAACAGGGCGTTCCATTGCTGCGGAAATTCCTTTGGCTGGACAGGGCCGGGAAAAACAAGGGCGTCCTTTATAGGGGGACGCCTCTTTCTCTCAAAGCCGCGCGTACTTCTGCCGACAGGTACTGGTTAACGTATTTTTCCCAGTTGGGAAAGCGATCCTTTAATTTCATTAGCATGGTCCTGTGCTCGTAATAAAGCTCTGCAAGTTTGACAGCATTATCCTTGTATTTGATAAGCTCTGGTAATAGATAAAGCAAAAAACGTCCCCCTTCAAATGGATTTAAGAATAAATAAACCGGGCATATAGATATTTTATGAATATCAGGCGCAACTTGTTCCAACAGACTACCGGCGCTTAAAGCCCGGGGCTGAGTGCAATGGAATTTACCGGACAACGTTAATCTTTTATTCATCTTTTGTCCAGATCTACTGTACCTCTTTGCCAGGGGGCAGTTTTTTTGTTTTATTGAGGCTGTTTGCTTCATGGAGCGAGAGATAAGGGACATTCATTTGTTCTTTGATGTGGCACCCCGTTGTTTGTTTTTGCTTAAATGTACAGGAGCTGCGGCAGACACTTTAGAGCATGATTTGCGGTTTCTTTAAATAGTTATAGAAGGAAGGTTAATCAGGCGTGCACTTTGTTTCCGGTTTGTAAGCGCCGGAATTGAAAAAGGAGGTGTTTTATATGCCGGCTTTTATCATTGCCGAAAAGTGTGACGGGTGCAAGGGGCGGGACAGGACAGCCTGTATGTATGCTTGCCCCAATGACCTGATGGTGCTGGACAAGGCGACCATGAAGGCGCATAACCGGGACCCCTGGATGTGCTGGGAGTGTCTCTGCTGTGGTAAAATTTGCCCCCAGCAGGCAATTGACCTGCGGGGCTACGCTGATTTCGTGCCGCTGGGCGCCAGTGCCATACCCCTGCGGAGCACAGATAGTATTTTATGGACGATCCGTTTTCGTAACGGGACCGTGAAGCGCTTCAAGTTTCCCGTGCGGACCACGGAGGAAGGCAGCGCGGTACCCGGCGGGAAATTTGGTCCGGATAAAGCTGAGGACATCAACATGCCCTACCTTTTTACCGAGCCGGCTTCACTTGGTGTAGAGCTCCCTGTTTTGAAGAGATGAAAGTGAATGAAGAGAGGAGGGGGTTGAGCTGGTCTACCCGGAGTTTGAAACTATAGAAGTCAGCACCGATCTGCTGATTTTGGGGGGCGGCATGGCAGCCTGCGGGGCAGCCGTGGAGGCGGCCTACTGGGGCAAAAAGTACGGAGTCAAGGTAACTCTGGTGGATAAAGCTGCCCTTGACCGCAGCGGCGCCGTGGCCATGGGCCTCTCCGCCATCAATCAGTACATGGGGCTGGCGGGCCGGGCTCAAAACAAAAACACGGTTGAGGAATACGTTGATTATGTGACCAGGGACATGATGGGCATCACCCGCCAGGACCTGGTGTACGATATTGCCCGCCACGTTGACTCTTCGGTGCACCTTTTTGAGCAGTGGGGACTTCCCATCTGGAAGACCGGAGAAGGGAAATACGTTAACGAGGGGCGCTGGCAGCTGCTCATCCACGGCGAGTCCTATAAGGTAATAGTTGCGGAGGCCGCAAAAAACGCCCTGGGCCCGGAAAACATTTACGAGCGTGTTTTTATCCTGGAGCCGCTCCTGGACGGTGACCGGGTGGCCGGGGCAGTGGGTTTCAGTGTCCGCGAAAACAAGTTTTACGTGTTCAAGGCAAAGGCAGTCCTGGCGGCCATGGGCGGCGCGGTGGGGGTCTTTAAGCCGCGTTCTACCGGGGAGGGATTGGGCCGCAGCTGGTATCCCCCTTTCAGCACCGGCTCAAGCGCCTACTTCACAATCCGTTCCGGAGCCGAGATGACCTGCCAGGAAGTCCGCTTCATTCCCGTCCGTTTCAAGGACGCCTACGGCCCGGTGGGCGCCTGGTTCCTCCACTTCAAGTCCCGGGCCACCAGTGCCCTGGGTGGCGAGTACATGGTAAAGCGCCGGGCTGAGCTTGAAAAATGGAGACCCTACGGGCTGGCCAGGCCCATTCCGGCAAACCTGCGCAATTACCTGGGCATGCTGGATAGTGTTGAAGGCAAAGGGCCTATCTACATGCGCACCGACGAGGCCATTGCCCGGCTTGCCGCTCAGGGAGAGGGGGATGCAAAGGCTATAAAGATGAAGTTGAAGCAGCTGGAAAAGGAGGCCTGGGAGGACTTCCTCGATATGACCATTTCCCAGGCGCTGCTGTGGGCCGCCACCAACACCGAACCGGAGAAACGTTCTTCAGAAATTGCAGCTGCAGAACCCTATTTCATCGGTTCCCATTCAGGGGCCTCCGGAGCCTGGGTCAGCGGTCCGGCGGACCTGGCCCCGCCCGAATATTTCTGGGGCTACGGGAATATGACCACGGTCCGGGGCCTGTTCGCGGCCGGTGACGCCTCCGGGGCCTCCAGCCACAAGTTCTCCTCCGGTTCTCACGCCGAAGGCCGGATTGCTGCCAAGTCCGCGATCAAGTTCATCCTGGAAAACAACGTCCAGCCGGATGTCGACGGGGCTGTTGTGGAGGAGCTCAAGGCCCGGACCTACCGGCCGCTGGCAACATACGAGAAATACCGCAACTACACGACGAACCCCGACATCAATCCGAACTATATCAGGCCCAAGATGTACATGTACCGGCTGCAGAAGCTCATGGACGAGTATGCCGGCGGCGTAAGCGCCAATTTTACAACCAATGCTCCTTCCCTGGAGAGGGCCCTGGAGCTCCTGGCCTTCCTGCGGGAGGACGCAGAAAAACTGGCGGCCCAGGACCTGCACGAGTTGATGCGGTGCTGGGAAAATGTCCACCGCACCTGGCAGGCCGAAGCCCACGTCCGGACCGTTCTCTTCCGGGAGGAGACCCGCTGGCCGGGCTACTATTTCCGTGCCGACTACCCGGAAATGGACGAGAAGAACTGGCATTGTTTTGCCAACATTACCTGGAACCCGGCTAACGGCCAGTGGACCTGCGTGAAGCGCCCGGTACTCCACATTCTTTGATTAAGTCCCATGAACGAGACCATTCTGGTGGCCGGCGGCGGGATTAGCGGGCTAACCGCTGCGGTTGAAGCTGTTGAAGCAGGCTTCGACGTGCTCCTGGTGGAGAAAGAACCCAGCCTGGGGGGGCGGGTTGCCCAGTTGAACCTGTATTTCCCCAAATTGTGTCCTCCTGGTTGTGGTCTTGAGATTGTTTTTAAAAGGCTGGCGGCAAATTCCCGGTTTCGCCTTTTGACATCAGCAGAGGTAATTGCCGTTTCGGGCGGGGAGGGCTCCTTTGAGGTTGTGGTAAGTTTAAAGCCCACCTTTGTGAAGGAAAACTGCACCGGCTGTGGCAGGTGCGCAGAGGCCTGCCCTGCGGAGAGGCCCAATACCTTTAATTTCGGCCTTGACCGGACGAAGGCTATCTACTTGCCCCACAGGCTTGCCTTCCCCTACCGCTACGTGATTGACGGTGAGGCCTGTTGGGGTCCTTCCTGCTCCAGGTGTGCGGAAGCCTGCCCCTATGGGGCAATCGACCTGGAGATGGAGCCGAGGACGCTGTTCCTTAAAACCGGCTCCGTGATCTGGGCGGCCGGATGGGACCCCTACGACACAGCCAGGCTGGGTAATTACGGTGGGGGGCGTTATCCCAACGTAATTACAAACATGATGCTGGAAAGGATGGCTGCACCAGATGGCCCCACCTCGGGTAAAATCCTGCGCCCCTCGGACAGAAGGGAGCCGGCCAGCATAGCCTTTGTGCAGTGTGCCGGCTCCCGGGACGAGAACCACCTGCGGACCTGCTCCGGTGTCTGCTGCCTGGTTTCTTTAAAACAGGCGGCTTATGTCAGGGAACGTTACCCGGAAACCAGGCTTGCCATGTTTTACATTGATATCCGGGCCAGGGGGTTTTACGAGGACTTTTATGCCGGGGTACGGGAAAGGACCGGTATAGAGCTGATCAAAGGGAAGCCCGGTGAGATTAGAGAAGACACCGCCACCGGGAACCTGCTGGTCCTGGTGGAGAATCAGCTCAACGGCCGGGTTATGGAGAAAGTCTTTGAGCTGGTGGTGCTGGCTGCGGGCATGGCCCCTTCACCCCTGTGCTCCGGAATTCCGGCTTCAGCCAGGGACAGGGACGGCTTCGTGAGACCGGTCCTGGCGCCAGGTTTTTATGCCGCCGGCTGTGCCACCAGGCCCATGGAGGTGGCCCCTTCGGTGCGCAGCGGAGCCGCGGCCGCGCTCCGGGCGGTTCAATGGGTGGGGAGGCGTGGTCATGGCTGCTAAAATTGGCGTCTATCTCTGTTCCGGCTGCGGTATCGGGGAGGTTCTGGACCCCGCCGGTCTGCTCAAGGTTGCTGAAGCTGACCGCCGGGTTGCGCTGATCAGGGAGAGCGTTTATTTCTGCGGACAGGACGCCGGCCTGATTCAAGGCGACGTGGCGGAGGGGGATGTGGACGCGGTTGTGCTGGCAGCATGCTCGCCCAGGTTTTACGTCAAATTGTTTGATTACGGGCCGGGTATACCGGTGGTCAGGGTCAATTTGAGGGAGCAGGTTGCCTGGTGCCACGAGCCCGGCAGCGAAGATATCCAAATGCTGGCGGAGGACGCTCTGCGCATGGGCCTGGCCCGGGTGGGCAGTGTTGCTGTTCCTGAACCCTTCCGCCTGGAAAACCCCTCCAGAACCATTCTGGTTGTGGGGGGCGGCCTGGCCGGTCTGACCGCCGCGCTGGAAGCGGCCCGGGCAGCTTACCGGGTTGTCCTGGTGGAGCGGGAAAACTCTTTGGGCGGCTGGCTGCGGAATGTCTACCGGTGTGCGCCGTTAAAGCCTCCTTACACAGAGTTGATGGAAAACCCGATCCACCAGCTCTCCAGGGAGGTGGAAAGCCATCCCGGCATTGTGGTTTACCGCGGCGCGTCCATCGAAAGAACCGCCGGCGGCCCGGGCCTGTTCGATGTGACTATCAGGCAGGGGAAGCGCCTGCTGAAGGAGCGGGTGGGTTCAATAATCGTGGCTTCCGGCGCCGGCGCCTATAATCCGGCTAAACTCACCCGGTTGAAAAACCTGGCTTACGGGACGTCCCCGGATATCATAGTGAGTTCAGAATTTGAGAAACTGGCCCTGCGGGGCGGCGGCCGGGTGGCGCGTCCCTCGGACGGCAGGGAGGCCAGGCGGATCGCCTTTATCCAGTGTGCCGGTTCCAGGGACCCGGAACACCTGCCCTACTGTTCGGCAGCCTGCTGTGAGGAAACCCTGAAACAGGCCCTGTACCTTCTTGAGCCGGATCCGGGCTGCACGGTTTTTATTTATTACCGGGACCTGCGGGTTAGCGGCCAGTACGAGCATTTTTACAGGAAGGTACAGGAAGCGGGGGCTGTTTTCATCCAGGGTGAGGTTGTGCGTGTTGCGGACCAGGGGGGAAGCCTCTCCGTGGAGGCCGACGATGTCTTTTTAGGCTGCCGCTCCAGGGCGGAAGGGCTGGACCTGGTGGTCCTGGCAACCGGCATGATCCCGGAAGCTGCCGGGGACGGCCTGGAACAGGGGATCCTGAAGCTGGATTACAGGCAGGGGCCGGAGCTGCCGGCTCTGAAATACGGTTTTCCCGATTCCCATTTCATCTGCTTTCCTTACGAAACCCGCCGCACCGGGATCTACGCCGCGGGTAGCGTGAGGGAGCCCATGGACCTGGTGAGCACATTGGAAGACGCTGCCGGTGCGGCCCTCAAGGCCATCCAGTGTATAGAGATGACCGCCCGGGGTCAGGCACTTCACCCCAGGGCCCTTGACATCTCCTATCCTGAGTTCAATATGAGCCGTTGCACCCAGTGCAAGCGCTGCACGGAAGAGTGTCCCTTCGGGGCTATCAACGAGGACGCCAAGTCCAACCCATTGCCCCAAATTACCCGCTGCAGGCGGTGCGGCACCTGCCTGGGCGCCTGCCCGGAGCGGATCGTCTCCTTTAAGGACTTTTCCGTAGCCCTGGTCAGTTCCATGATTAAGTCCATTGAGGTCCCTGAAGAATACGAGGAAAAGCCGCGGGTCCTGGTGTTTGCCTGCGAGAACGACGCCTACCCAGCCCTGGACCTGGCCGGCGCCGCCGGGCTGAAGTACAACCCCTGGGTCAGAATAATCCCCCTGCGCTGTCTCGGCTCGCTGAACCCGGTCTGGATTGCCGACGCCATGTCCCGGGGGATAGATGGCGTATTATTGATGGGCTGCAGGCAGGGGGAGGACTACCAGTGCCACTTCATCAACGGCAGCGAACTGGCCCGGACCCGGATTATGAATGTTTCCGAAACCCTGGACAGGATGGGGCTGGAGGCCGGCAGGGTCAAGGTGGTTGAAGTGGGGATCATGGACTATACCAGAATACCCGCCATCCTGGACGGATTCGCAGGTGAACTGGCGGCTTTGGGGCCCAACCCCCTTAAAGGGTTTTAAAGGGTACCGGGTAACTTGGGTTAGGAGTTATTACATTAAAAAACAGGGAAGCTTTATGGGAAACATTTCTTGTTACAGCAAAGGAAGAAGGAGAATAAAGTGTGGTAATCATGTATTTAACAGGCTAAACCTGTGCCCAGTACAACAATTAATCAGGTGATTACACAATTTATAAGGTTTGGTTTATTAAGTTATTTTTATTGCTGTCAGTGCCTGGAGGGAGGCGGTAAAAACGCTTGAAGGGTATGGGGCGGCGCAGCCGCTGTTGTATGACAGTGGTTTTGCCAGGGAGGTTTATGCCCTGGAGGGCGGGGCGCAGGTCAGAAGGTGCATGCAGTGTGGTGTGTGCTCAGTATCCTGCCCTTCACGGCTGGAGATGGACTACACGCCCCGCAGGCTCTTTAGCCTGATCAGGGCCGGCCGGAAAGAAGAGGTTTTAAGCGCCAGTACCATCTGGGTTTGCACTTCCTGCTGCACATGCGGGGTCCGTTGCCCCAGGGGTATCGATATTCCCGGCGTCATGCATGAACTGCAGTTCTGTTATCTGAGGTCGGGGTTTAAAGTGCATTACCGGGCCTCTTTTCAGCAGGCCTTCTGGCAGGAATTGAGGGAGCGCGGCCGTGTTGGCGAAGCCGGTGTTATGTTGCGCTACTGGTTGAGGGAAGGAGGGCTGGCCGGGGTGTTTCTGAAGTCCCTGAAAATGAAGGGAACGGGCCTGGGTTTGCTGAGGCGCGGGAGGCTCCACCTGTTCCCCCGAAAAATCGAAGGTCTGAAGGGTTTAAATAAGATTATCGATAAAGCACTGGCTCAGGGGGGGATAGGCTAAATAGTCGTACTTAGTAAGAAAGCCCTGTGCCTGTTTCTTTTCTTCCGGTGGCGTTTCTCCATCCAGCTGCGGCTTTCAACTATTCTCTTGTATGCGTTCTTCTGATGGCTCCCATGTAACGGGTATGTGTACGATACTGTTTTTATTCTCAAAAACCGGGGGGAACTCAAGATGCGGTATAGTTTTTTCCCGGGTTGTTCCCTGGAGGGGACGGCCGTGGCCTACTATAAGTCCCTAGTAGCAGCTGCCCGGGCCTTGGGGCTTTACCTGGAGCTAATTCCTGATTGGAACTGCTGCGGGGCTACGGTCGCTCCGGGGGCGGCCGGCTCCTATACCAGCCGGGTCCTGGCTGCCCGGAACCTGGCTCTGGCTGCTACCAGGGGGCTGGACGTGCTGGTGGGATGCAGCGCCTGTTACCTGGCTCTGTTCGACGCAAACAGGCGCTTTCAGGAGGACGCTTTATTCCGGAGCAGGGCAAACGAAGCCCTGGCAGAGGGCGGTTTTAGCTATGAGGGGAACCTGCGGGTTCGTCAGGTCCTTGAGGTAATTGCCCGTGACGTGGGCCTGGCTAAGATCCGTGAGCGGGTCAGGCAGCCCCTGACCGGCCTCTATGTGGCCGGTTACGTGGGGTGTCAGACGGTCCGGGCCGTCCCCGGGAGTTTTGATGACCCGGAAAACCCGCAGTTCCTGGATCAATTAATGGAAGCCCTGGGTGCCGTGGCCGTTCCCTTTCCGGCAAAGGTGCGCTGCTGCGGCGGCTCCAGGGCGGCGGCTGCCCCCGGGGAGGTTTTGGGTTATGTGCAAAGCATTATCGAAGCTGCAGAAAGCGCCGGAGCCTCGCTGGTGGTTACGCCCTGCCCGATGTGCCAGTTCAACCTGGAGGTGAACCAGCTCTGGATTAACCAGACCTGCGGCAGCAGTTTCAATCTTCCGGTTCTGTTTTTTACCCAGTTGATCTGCGTTGCCTTCGGCCTGGGGCCTGCGGCAGGACTTAAACACTGTCTTGTTTCTCCTTACCGGGCTCTCGCCAGCTTCATCCTGTAGCTGCAGGCAAGCATCTCGCAACTGGCCTCCGGCGTGGCCCTGGCTTGAACAGCCGCATGTTGCCCGGCAAGATTTTCCGGAAATCGGCAGCTTCAGGTCCCCGGCAATGTAATTAGACTGGACAGGCCTGCATGACTGAAAGGATCTATTTCAAGACAGTCTCAAAACTGTTTAACGGTTACTTTGCCAAGATTCCTCCACCTTGCTGTAAGGGGCTGTTCTATGACATTCTATAAAGCTGTTCTATGACATTTTATAAAAATGAACAGTATTACTGCCGTACCGGCTCATTAACCGGATTCCCTGGGGATAATAAGCCAGGCCAGGATGTAAAAGAGGATGCCCGGGAAGGCTGCGGATATAACTGAAATCAAGACGTAAAGAAGCCGTACCACAGTGGGATCCCAGCCAATATATTCGGCGATGCCCCCGCATACGCCGCCAATCATAAAATTGGTGCGGGACCGGGCTAAAGGCTTTTTCATGTTCCCTCCCATGTTTTTGCCTTTAAACATAAACAATTTACTGTTGGAATTATGAAGCCCCGGATAGTAGCATATTATTCCTGTCTGTGGGTAAAACAGTTTTATTCTGAATAAACTGGACAACCTTCCCGGCATTTCCGGTATAAGTTAAAAGTCTCCTCCATTATTGGAGCAGAGGGGACTAAAAAGTCAACCGGCGGACCGGTGGTGTTATAAAATGGCTCCATCACCGGGTTTGCTTGAGGAGTTGGGCCATGTTGCGACCCAGGGTTTTGAATGTATCTACACCCTCTTGATCATTTAAGACGTCCCCCGGCATCAGGCCCATGCCGACATTCCAGTAACTGGAGCAGGGAATGATCATCTCGGATATGCCGAAAAAGAAGTTTATTGCTGAGTAAGTAAAAGTGCCACCCGCCCGCCTGACTGATACGACGGCGGCTCCCACTTTGCCTTTGAGCATATTGTCGTTGGCCTTGGCTACAAAACCGCAACGGTCTATAAAAGCTTTTACATCCGAGGATACATTGCTGAAATATACCGGAGAGCCGATAATAATTCCGTCCGCTTCCAGCGCTTTTTCAATAAAATAGTTCATTTTATCGCCGGTCTGGGCGCAGCGTTTGTTTTTTGTTTGCATGCACTTGTAACAGGCCTTGCAGCCGGAGACCCCGCTGCCTCCCAGCTGTACCAGTTCACCTTGAATGCCTTCAGCAGCCAGAGTGTCCAGAACAATATTGAGCGAGTGGTAGGTATTGCCCTTTGGCCGGGGGCTTCCGTTAAAAGCAACTACTTTAATCGTCAAGGTGAATCCTCCTTTTTCCGTATTTAGTCAAGAAACTTTATTTCTATTTCGCCGTGGATATGCTAAAACCTCTAAAAAGATACATTCCATTATCCATAGACAGCATAAACGGTATGTTTATAAAGAAACCCTTCTAATTTTTTGCGCCCCAGTCATAGGTGAGCCGGCCGTCACCGCTCACGGGTATAACTTTACCCAGGAAGCGGGGCTTTGCGTTAAGCAGGTGAATTTGGGCGAACATTTTCAAGCGGGCGGGGACCTCACGCAGTTCGTACAGCCTGGCGCCGGCATATACATGCTTGTCCGCCGCCACGCCGCAAGCATCTATCCCCAGGCAGTAGGCCGCGTAAAGCGCCCTGGGCAGGTGGTAGGCCTGGGTAACCACAACAGCTGTATCCACCTGGAAAATAGCTTTGGCCCTGTAGATACTGTCATATGTTGAAAACCCGGCGTGGTCCATGAAGATGTCCTCCGGGGACACGCCCATTTTTTCGGCGTAAAGGCGCATGTAATTAACCTCGTCATAATCCTTCCGGCCGTGATCTCCGGACATGATAATTTTTTTGACCCGGTTATTTTGATATAGCTCCACCGCAGTTTTAACCCTGTCGGCCAGCATATCGCAGAGTCTTCCTTCCGGTGAGACATAGGCGCCCGGCACGATGGCAGCCGTTTTAACAGGACAATCCTGCGCATCGACAACAAATTCCAGGCCTTTGGTTTTCACGTGTCTATCGACGGCGGTCACCCCGGCAATCAGGGCGAGTAAAACAAACATCAAGGTAAAAAGAAGCTTTTTTAGATTAAGCAAGGCCAGCGCTCCTTTACGGTAATTGTCAGGGGTTTTAGTCCTCTATAAAAACGGAGCAGGGGCTTCTTTTGTGACATAGAAAGTCCAATGGGGAAAGATTCTCTATATTAAGAGACAGCTTATACCGGTAAATTGGAGGCTGGAGCAGGTAATAATCCAGTCTTTGTTAGTCTTGACATCCATTTTAATTACGTGCATTTTTATGAAAAGCGGGTTATTGTCAAAAGAGGGCGACAATTTTTTCTTTAATTATACAGGTTTACAAATGCCTGTGTCGTACTATTATTTAGTATGGAACCCTTAGATCTCAAGAACAAAACCGTTAAAATTTTAAAGAGCAGGGGCGCAAAGATCGGGATCATTGTTCTGACGCCCCTGCTGGTTATGGTTCTAGTGGTTTTAAGCTGGGCTCATCAATATGCCACCGGGGTTTTAGCAGGCTTTTCCACTTCTGATGCCCTGGTGGCGGCATTTGACAGGAATACCCTCGTCTACGGGCAAAATGGGGATTTAATTACGGAACTGCACGCCGAAATCAACCGGATACCCGTTGCCCTGGAAAGAATCCCTGAGCATGTTCAAAAAGCCTTTGTGGCTATGGAGGATCAGCGTTACTACAGCCACCGCGGGGTGGACCTCAGGGCAATTCTGAGGGCGGCTCTCAACTATTACCAGTCGGGGGGTAGGATTACGGAGGGAGCCAGCACCATCACCCAGCAGGTAATGAAGCTGTATTTTTTAACACCGGAACAGAGTTTACAGCGAAAAATCAAGGAAGCGTTCCTGGCCTTGGAATTCGAGAGGCGCTATTCTAAGGAAAGTATCCTGGAGCTATACTTGAACAGGGTATATTTTGGCGAAGGTGCCTATGGAATTCAAAGCGCGTCCAGGGTTTATTTCGATAAGGATTCGGCGGAGCTCACCCTTGCCGAAGGGGCCCTGCTGGCGGGTTTGATTCAGGCGCCAAGTATTTACGACCCCTATATCAATCCGGAAAAAGCTATAGGACGCAGAAACGTGGTGCTGGAAAAAATGTACCAGCAGGGCTTCATCTCCAGGGATGAATTGGAGGATGCCCTGAAGGAACAGCTGTACCTGAAGAACGGCCTGAGGGAGAGCCAAAACAACAGATACTCCTACTTTATTGACCAGGTTATTGAAGAAGCCATTGCGGCTGTTGGGGAGGAAAAGGTTTTCAGGGGCGGGCTGGTGATTTATACCACCCTGGAACAGGAAATCCAGAGTAAGGCTGAGGATGTCTTCCGGCGCCCCGGCCTGTTTCCCACCGATAAAGTTGAAGCAGCGCTGGCCCTGGTTGAAAACGAAACAGGGGCGATTAAAGCGCTGGTGGGGGGAAGGGAGTACGGGACAAGGCGTGGTTTTAACAGGGCAACACAGATGTTTAGGCAGCCCGGATCGGCTTTTAAACCCATATCTGTTTACGCGCCGGCCTTTGAGCTGGGTTACACCCCGGAGTCCATTATTCTTGACACCCCTTTTAAGGCCGGTAACTACGAACCGCGGAACTCCGGGGGCGGGTTTTACGGCCCGATCAGTATCCGCACGGCTGTAAAATGGTCCCGTAATGTGGCTGCAGTGAGGTTGCTCAACGAGATCGGTATAGACCGCGGGTATGAATTCGCAAAGAAGCTGGGCTTTGAGCTGGTGGAAGAAGACCGCTGTCTGCCTCTGGCCCTGGGAGGGCTGACCAGAGGGGTTTCTCCTTTACAAATGGCCGGGGCTTACGCGGCTTTTGCCAACAGAGGCATTTATACAAAGCCCTATACCATAAGGTCAATCGAAACTGCAGCGGGGGAAATCCTCTACAGGCATCCGGAAGGTGTTGCAGTCATGGAGGCTTCTACAGCAGAGGCTATTATCAGCGTTTTGCGTTCTGCTGTGGAATCGGGTACCGGGTACAGGGCAGGTATCAGGGGTGTAGATGTGGCTGGGAAAACAGGCACCACCGAGCTTCCGGATACTCCGCTCTTTAAAGGCCTGCAGGGAAATAAGGACGCCTGGTTTGTGGGGATAACCCCCCGTTATACCGCTGCAATATGGATGGGCTATGATGAAAGTGACATGGACCGCCGGCATTACCTGACTTCCTATGGCGGTAACCAGCCTGCCGAGATCTTCCGTTTAGTTATGGCCAGCATCCTGGGAGCGGACGAACGGATGAGGTGGGTGGCCCCGGTGCCGCCGGAGCAGGAAAATGAAGATGAAAATGAAGGTGAAAACGAAGGTCAGGAGGAACCCGCGGAGCCGGCTAACGCTGCCTCAACGCCCGGCGGGAATGGGCCGCAGGAATCCCAACAGGAACACAATGAGTTAAATGGGGACGGCGGAGAAGAATTAAGGAGGGACCCCGCAGGGATACAGAATGAGCAAGAGAAGGATAAAAAGGTAGAAGAAAAAGCACAGGGAAAAGTGAGAGAGAAAGAACAGGAAAAGGCAGAAAGGGCAGAGGATAATGCAGAGGATAATATAGAGAATGGAAAAAAGCCGGGTTGATGAGGAAAAGAAGGACTCCTGGGAAATTGAAAGTATAGAAATTTTAAATAAACTGGGGCTGAGGGGAAAAGCTGTTAGAGTAAACAGCATTGCAAGAGAACACGGGCTGTTTTTAGGGTGGGGGGTTTAACGGGAAAACAAGAGGATTCTTGATAAGATCAGCATCTCAGATTAACTTTATTTTAAAATAGGAACTTAGGACCCATTTTTTTAGAATTTTCACCGGGGTAGGTGGGGTAAGCATATGTTCGCAAACTGGAAACGCTCAATCTTATTTATCGCTCTGGCGGCCTTCGTGGCGGGGATTATGTTTGCCGGAGGCTGCCAGTTTTTTAGGGATTTTTTCCCCGATCAAAAAAACCCTGACTTGCAGGGACAGGCCACGGCTGAACAGCTCCCGGGGGTAGGACCGGATACCATTGCTGATGTGGTAAGCAACTCCAGTCCTGCAGTTGTTAAAATCTCTACCAGGGTTAGTTCCAGTAGCTACGTTGACCCATTTTTCAGGGATCCGTTTTTCCGCCAGTTTTTCGGCCAACCTGTACCAAAACAGGAAGAGGGTCTCGGCTCGGGATTTATCATTTCACCGGACGGCTATATTTTAACCAATGAGCATGTTATTGACGGCGCTGATGAGATAAGTGTGACGGTGATCGGTTATGACCAGGAATTCCAGGCACAGATCATCGGAGCAGATTACGCCCTGGACCTGGCCCTGTTAAAAATCGATGCAGGTAATGAGCTGCCCTACCTTAAACTGGGGAATTCCGATCAGATCAGGGTGGGCAACTGGGTGATTGCCATTGGTAATCCCTACGGGCTGGACCATACGGTAACCACTGGTGTAGTCAGCGCAAAGGGAAGGCCTATCACTGTAGGTGACCGGCAGTACGAAAACCTGCTTCAGACAGATGCCTCAATTAACCCGGGCAACAGTGGCGGCCCCTTGCTCAATCTAAACGGCGAAGTGGTGGGAATTAATACAGCCATCAACGCCCAGGCCCAGGGAATAGGTTTTGCTATTCCTACGAGTACGGTCCAGAGTGTGATGGAGGACCTGAAAAACAGCGCCAGCAACGTTCGTCCCTGGATCGGGGTGCAGGTCCGCACTGTAGATCAAGAAGCTGCCCGCTATCTTGGCCTGGAAAGTGTATCGGGCGCCCTGGTGGCCGGTGTGATTCCGAATAGTCCCGCAGCAAAGGCAGGTCTGCAGCAATGGGATGTTATTATTGAATTTAACGGAAATAAAATTAACACTGCTGATGACCTGGTGGCAGCCATCAAAGCCTATCCCACCGGATCAAAAGCAGATTTGCTGGTGGTGCGCAAACGTCAACTTATAACGGTCACAGTTACTATTAGTGAGAAGCCCAAAAACATGAAATAAACTTAGGAGAGGAAATTTTTGGTCGACTGGAACAGGGTATACAAGCTCCTCAACGATGTTACTCCCTTGCCCGTAGACTGCGGAAAATTGTGTGGGGCAGCTTGTTGTTCGGAATGGGAAAAAGGAGTGGGAATGTATCTTCTGCCAGGGGAGGAAACTATGTTCACCATGGCAGAGGACTGGTTGATCTGGGAAGAGCACTCTACAGAGGATTATGAATTCTGCCCTACTTGGTCGGGTGTGGTGTATTTTGTCCGCTGCAACGGAACCTGTCCCAGGGATAAAAGGCCCTTTGCCTGCAGGATATTTCCCCTGGCGCCCTACATATCTGAAAGCGGGGAATTCAAGCTTATTTTGGAGGAAGGGGCAGCCCTGCTTTGTCCCCTGGTCAAAGCAGGCGACATCGGACTTTTGGACCGGCGGTTCCTGGCCAGAGCCCGCCTGGCCTGGGAGGAGTTAATAAAGGACCCGCTACTGAGGGATGGAGTTATATGGGAATCACGCCGCCTGGACAGGCTGGCGGAGGAACCCTGGAAGAGGCTTTTGGAAAGATAGGAAAGTAGATTAGTAAGTGATCATTTTTTTGAAACAAATTATGTAAAAAGAATTATTATATGAGATAATTTTTATATATTGTATTATATTATAATTTTTTATAATATTTTTGTCTTTTATTAGCCCTATTTGCACCAATATAGAACAGGGTATGCTGTATTGGAGCAAGCTCAGGTAAGAACTGGAAATAGTTTAAATTCTTAACCCCTATTCTTTTTGAGGGGTTTTTTATTTTTCAAAAGAAATTGCTGGCATATCATTTGCATGTTCTTGGTTTAAAGTAAATTTGTGAAAGCTATAACAATCAAGTGCGGAACAGCTGTATAATTGGTAACCATCAGTGTTATTGTTTTTGGTTATGTTGCTCAGTCCTGTACCGGCAAAGGGGGTTAAAAATGTGCAAAAAAACATAGAGAAGGTACTTGTCTGTGAAGTAGCACATGAATTGGCCCAGGAAACAAGGCGTGAGGATAAAACAAACGAAGCCATCCTTATTGCCTGGATTAAGAATGTTATCAACAAGCTGGAGAAGGATAGAAGACTGGCTTCGTAAGAAAAGGCAAGCGTTATTTTTATACGGGTTAGATTGTTATAACTGTCACAAAGATACTTTATAGCTGGGTTTAAAGCACATTTATAGAAAGAGAATATTTTAAAGGAGTGGCTGGATGTGAGGCGGATGATGGTAAAAGAGATTATGCGCGAAATAGAGATGGAGCTTAAAAAGAAAGGCCAGACTGAAGCTATGATTGAGGAAGCCTGGGTGATTCATGCTAAAAAGACCGAAGCACAAACCCAGAGAGCCAGGCCGGTGAACTAGGGCAACAAGGAATGCTGTTTCGCACAACCAAATTAGTAAAAATTATCACAATTTAGATTTCAGGAGATATAAGGAGAATAAACGAGAAAGGGGGTGTTAAAATGAAAAAGACAATGCCAAAAGAATTGGTGCGCGAGATGGAGCTTGAACTGGCAAGGGAGATGCAACTGGAGTTGTGGATTGAGGAAGCATGGGCGGCTTATGCCAGAAAAATCAAAGTGCAAGGCATGAAGCTGGCAGGCTAGGTAAAGCATGGCCGAAGGGTTTTTGGGTGTCCAAGTTAGTAAAAATTATCACAAACCGTTTCCGGACAAAAAAAGTACAACAAGAGAAAGGGTGTACAATAAATGATTAAAACTCTGTCCAAAGAATTGGTGCGCGAGATTGAGCTTGAACTGGCTCAGGAAGTAGAGTTGGAGTTAAAAATTCAGGAAGCCTGGCTGGAATGGGCCAGGGAAATAGAAGTGGAAGCCAGGAAACTGGCTGGCTAGCCTACTGGAAAAAGACTGATTTAAATAAAGTTTTAATTTATACGGTTGAAATATGAATATGTTTAAAGGGGTTGCGCAGAACCCTGTGGAAGAACCCTGAGGAGACTAATAGAAATAGATAAAACTGCTGGAGATGAGTTATTCTTTGGACCCTGCTAAATCGTAGGGTTTTTTTGTGTTTAAACCGGTTTTCAGGCTTTGGGCCAGCAGTTGTACAGGATGTGCCACTTCAATGGCCAGTTTTTGTTTAGCCAGGCCGTGGCGTAGTTGCATAATGCAGGTGGGGCAGAAGGTTGCCACTGTGTCTGCGCCTGTTTCCTCAATGGATTTAATTTTCTTACTCAATATTTTCATACTGAGATCATAGTGGTAGATGGCAAAGGTGCCACCTCCACCACAGCAATTGCCGGCATCTTTCATTTCCCTGAATTCTACGCCTGTTCGACGGAGCAGCTGGCGCGGACTGAGGGTAATTCCCTGGGCCCCGGCGAGATGGCAGGGATCATGGTAAGTTGCCACCCTGTTTAGCTCTTTTATACCGGAATTATAGTTGTCCAGAAGATCAAGCAGCAGTCCGGAGAGATCCAGGATTTCAATTCCGCTAAAGAGTTGTTGAACCTGGAGTTCTTTAAGGGTTGCCGTACATGAGGCGCAGTCTGAAAAAATTGTGTTTACCCCCAGTCGTTTGAAAGTTGCCAGGTTGTCATGGACCATTGGGGCTACAGCCTCCAATTCACCGCTTTCCAGCTGGGGCAGACCACAGCATTTTAATGTTTGTGGGAGCACTACCTCACAACCCAGCTGTGAGAGAACTGAAACAGTACTCCTGGCAATTTCCGGATAAAGGTAGTTGGTTGAGCAGCCCAGAAAGTATCCCAGGCGCGCTGTTAACTTTCCGGCAGCGGGTGTGATTTCAGGAAGGGAGCTCAGGGCAGGCCGGCGGGGCAACCTGCCGGGTAAGGAGAAAGCGGGCGGCAAAAGGCCGCAGGCCTGGCCTATTTTAACAAGCCCCAGACTCTGGCTGCAGCGGACGAACCCGGCTGCCAGCTTGAGCAGGGCGGGGCGGGTCCAGATTTCCCTGAAGATAGTTGCACGAATCCGGGAAGGATGTTCCCTGGCCAGCATTGAGCGTGCTGCCAGGATGATTTTATGGACGGGCACGGCAGAGGGGCATTCCCTGGTGCAGGCCTGGCAGAGTATACACCTGGAGAAGTGTGCCGCTGCTTCCGGGCAGGGCCTTAGTTCGCCGCTGGAAAGCATGTGGGCCAGAAAGACTTTGGACCTGGGTGCAGCGGTTTCGTTCCGCACTTCTTCAAAGACCGGACAGACCGACCGGCACTGTCCGCAGCGCACACAGCGCAAATAGTGTTCTTTAAGATCAGAAAGTTCCTCAAACACCACCTGTGTCTCCTTCCGCAGGCAGCATTTTGCCCGGGTTCATTATGTTATCCGGATCCAGGGCTTTCTTAATTCGCTTCATAATATTGACCGCCTCACCGTGTTCATCCCAGGCATACTGGTTTCGTACGGCTCCCACCCCGTGCTCGCCGGTGGTGGTTCCGTTAAGCTCAATAGCGAGCCGGTGAATATCGTCCACCAGTTTATTGGCGCGTTCGATCTCTTCCGGGCTGTTCAAGTTAATGACAGGGGCTGTATGAACATTACCGTCGCCGATATGTCCGTAATTGACCACGGGGATACTGTGTTTATGACTGAGTTCTTTTATTCTGAGCAGGGCTTCCGTTACCTTGTCCAGGGGAACGCTAATGTCTTCGCCTGCAAAGATCCTGCTGCCGCCCTGCCGGAGCCTTGCAGCTGCTACGGCAACTACGCTGCGTCCCCGCCACAGGTCTTTCATCCGGTCCGGGTCTGTAGACCATTCCACGGAAAAGGCGCGTTTTCCTACAATCTCGGCAATCTGACGGCCTTCCCATTCTACGCTGGCGGGGTTGCCGTCCACTTCAAAGAGCAGGATTGCTTCAGAGGGAGGCAGGTTGATATCCGGCCGGTAAAGGTTGATGGCCCGAATGGCCGAGGCGTCCAGGACCTCAATCCCGGAGGGCATGATGCCGGCCCGGTAAACATCCAGGACGGCGGCCGGGGCTTCGTTCAAATCTGCAAAGCAGGCCATGGCGATGCCCCGGGCTCTGGGCTTGGGCCAAACCCTCAAACGCACCTTTGTAATCACGCCCAAAATGCCTTCCGAGCCCACAAAAAGCTTGGTTAAGTTGAGTCCCGATACGTTCTTCAGGGCCTTGCACCTGACGCCTCCCGTTTGGATGACCTGGCCGCCGGCAAGTACCACTTCTAAACCAAGGACATACTGTTCGGTTGTACCGTATTTTATGGCCCGCAAGCCGCTGGAATTATTTGCTACCATGCCGCCTATGGTGCACATCCGGGTGCTCCCGGGATCCGGTGGAAAGAATAATCCATATTTTTCTAGATGTTTATTTAATTTATAATGAACCACGCCGGGCCGGGCGATGACCTGCATGTTGGCTGAATCTACCTCTTCGATGGTGTCCCAGGAGGAGAGATCCAGCACAATCCCCCCCCTTATCGCCAGGCACCCACAGGTTTCCCCGCTGCCAGCACCCCGGGGAACTACGGGTATTTTGTGCTCCGAGGCCAGGCGCAGGGTGGCCGATACTTCTGCGGTGGAGCGGGGAAGCACAACGGCGTCGGGCATAAAGTTGTGGAATCTGGCCATAAAGGAGCTGTCGTAGTTATAAATCCTTCGCTCTAGTTCCCCGGTGATTATCCTGTCTTCAGGATAAATCTTTCTGAGCTCAGCAGCCAGCCTGTGGCTGTTCATTTACAATCACCCCGTTAACGCCTTAATTAATCAATCAATATCTATTCATTTACCTCAAAAGAAATTTTTCTTTATCCGGAGCCAGATCCGGAGCCAGCCCGCTGGGCCGGGAGCAGTATAAGATGTTTCGTGTTCAAAAACTTCCCTGTTGCCCTTCACCTGTTTCCCCCCGGGCGGTAGTAGCGGTTGATCAGTTCCTGGCGGGTCATGACCAGATACCTGGGGGTGAGTTTCTTCCGGTAGGTTTTTAAAGCTTTATAACCGTATGGGTGAAAGAGAGCTAAAAGCCATCGTTCGTACCAGCCGGTCAGGGTGCGGAAGAGGCCCGGCTTCATCTCAATGGAGGTAAAACCCAGGCGCTCGGTGCCCCGGTGGAGAAGGGTAATACCAAAGAGGATCTTGACGTCTTGATAAGCGGGGTTGTTTTTCAATAAGTCCGCCAGCAGGGGCAGTTCCTTCTGCGCTTCCCGGAGCGCCTTCAAAACTATTCGTTCAATTGACATGTCCCCGTCAATCAATTCCTGTAGCCGGTTGTTATTTATATGCAATTCCAGATAAGTGTTTCCGGGCTTGAGCAGGGTTCCATCCGGCATCAGCCATTCCTTTCCCCGGTAGCGGCGCGGAGCCATGCGGTAAAAGGAGTTTTTACCTTCTTCCAGTTCCCTGATCCTGCCCAGTTTCCTGAAGGTCCATTCAAAAATCCCCCAGAGCCGCTGGACACACTTTTTCAAGGTCAGCCTGCCGGGCTGCCTTGCCTTAAGCGCTTCCTCCAGGGGAACCACCTTCAGCCCGCGTTTTTCCAGGCCATCCAGGATTACGGGAAGCGCCCTTACAACCTGGGCGGGCGCGTCATCTGCCGCACCCGGTGTGGAGCCGCTGTCATGAAGGACGATAATAGCCCCGTCCTTCACTCTGCTCAATACCCTGCGGGCGATGCTTTCAGCTGTAGCCCTTTTGCTCCAGTCCCAGCTCATGAAGGTCCAGAGAATAGCTTTGAGGCCATTGAGCCGGTAATAGCAGATGGAGCATAGATTGAAAAGACCCCAGGCCGGACGGTAGAAGCGCACTTTTTCTCCGGTGATTTCTTCAATGGCCTGGTTGGTTTCCCGGATCTCCCGGGTTGTTGAGTACGGTCCCTGAAAACAGACGGCTCTGTGCCTGTAACCATGATTGCCCAGGGTGTGGCCGGCAGCCGCTATTTGCTTGATTAATTCAGGGTAAGCCCTGGCCTTTGTCCCCACCACAAAAAAGCAGGCCTTGATCCTGTACCGTTCCAGGATCTCCAGGATTTGCGGTGTGTAACAGGGCTCCGGCCCATCGTCAAAGGTAAGGGAGACCCAACGGCCCCCTTTGGGAAGGCTGGAAATAACCCCGATCTTCCCCAGACGGGCCATCAGCGTTGGCACAATGGTGTAAACCAGCAGGATTAAAAGAACTGCGTAAAAAAAGGATAGTGCCACGATGCAAGCCTCTCCTTTTAAATCTGCCTGAAAAAGAACTTTTCCACCGGGTACAGGAAGTAAAAGCAGGCCATGACGGCAAGCAGGACTGTGCTAACAATGATGGATGAGGTAAGGCCGAAGGACTTCGTCACGGCCCCTCCCAGGGCTGGGCCTACGGCAATCCCCATCCCTTCAACAGTAGCAAATAGGCCCCAGCCGGTTGCCTGGTGTTCCGGGGAGATGGACTTTGCCAGCAGGTTATTCCAGGCAGGAAGAACGACGGCATAGGAAAAGCCAACCAGGGCAGCCAGCAAATAGGCAGAGAGCGCTGCTCTGGCTGTGGAAAACATGGCCAGGGATAAGGCTGTCAGGCCGAATCCCGTAGCCAGCAGGTACCTTAACCTGAAACGGTCGGCCAGGTGTCCCATGGGGAGAAAACAAAGGACTGCCGCAGCCCCCCCTGCTATAAGCAGAAAGGCGTACTGCCTGGGGCTGAAACCGATAACATCCTGGGCGTAAAGGGGCAGCAGCGGCAGAATTAGCCCGCCAGCCAGGGTCTGGAGGAACATTCCCGGCAGCAGGATGTACTTGACCGAGGGGTTCCCGGCCATCCTGGCAACTTCTTTAAATAAGGAGAAGCCCGGGCTGCCGCCTGCCCTGTCCGCGCCCTTTCCGGGCATTGTTGCCGACACTATTAAAGCCAGGCCCCAGAGGGCAATCAAGAACCAGAAAGCCAGGTTGTAATTATTTTCGATGAAAAAACTTATTACAACAGGCCCTCCCCCGGCGCCTGTCAGCCAAACCGCAAAGACAATGCCCATCCGGGAGGCCCGGTCTTTTAACTGTACCGGTGCCACTCCGCTGACCACAGCCAGCCACACCGGTGTTACGGACAAACCAAAAACAGCCGAACCGATTACAAGAACTGCTGCTGTGGGAAACATCTTCATTAACAACAAAGTTGCCAGGCCAAGGCTGAAACTGATGTTCAGGATCCGGTGTCCCCGGCGATCCAGCTGCCAACCGGCTGCCCCTTTGAAGAGTGTTTCTACGAAGTAATGGGCTGAGATAGCCAGTCCGGAAACAGCGACGGACAGGCCCAGATACTTGACTGCGTAAAGGGGGAGGAAGGTCAGATAAAAGGCGCCGCGGGTGAATTCCATCAAAAAAAGGATCAGTAATAGGCTGAAATCTTTTCTTGAAGATAAAACGCGTTTCAAACTATGCAAGTGTTCAGGCACCCCTCCATATGGTTAATTGCTATTATACACCAAGGCGGGAACGGGAACAATCGTCTGCAAATATCGTCAAATGATATAGTTGATCCTTTCGGGCGGCTGTTACAGTTAACAGGTTTTGCCTGGGGGGGTACCAGTTTTTTTATTTATTACCTGTTAGGAGGATGGCATGAAGAAACAACCCTTAGCTGCAATCTCATTCACCCTGATCCTGCTGGCCCTTTTGGGAGGCCTCATTTTATGTTCCGCTGAAGAGTCACTGGCTGCAGAACCAGGCAATGAATTGAGCCCTGGAACAACCTTAGCTGCTGTTCCGGCCTTTGAAAAAGCACCAGTTTTGCCTGCTGACGGTATCACCGGAGGTGTTGGAGGGCAGTTGCTTGTGGCTAAAGGCTCTCCGGAAGCTGGCTCGCCGGGAGAAGGGGAGAGTGTTTCCGGAACAGTCCCGAAACAGCCTGCAAGCGGGGACAGCCAGCCGGGCACCAGCCAGTCCAAATTAAATCGAATTGTTCTGGGTTATTACACCGAGTATTACCCGGGGGACAACCTCTCCTATAATTCTCTGTTGGCCAACCACGCCAGCATTGACTACATTGCTACATTCAGCTATTTAACAGACGGCCGTGGCAACCTGACAGGCACACCCATAACCACTGGTGTGGAGCTGGCCAAAAATAAAGGGGTAAAATCGCTGATGCTGGTTCACAACATCAGTAACGCCATTGACAGCGATGCAGCCCACACCCTCCTGTCGGTGCCGGAAAACCGGATGAATTTCGAAAAGAACATTCTCTCGTTGATTAAAGAACATGGTTTTGACGGGGTCAATATAGACCTGGAAGGCGTACCGGCCGCCGACAGGTCCAATTACAGCACATTACTTAAGGAATTAAAGGAAATGTTGGAACCCGCCGGTTACCTTTTAACCGTTTCTATTCCTGCCAAAACCCGGGACAACCCGCTGGATAACTGGAACGGCGCCTATGATTACACTGCCATAGGAGAATACGCGGATTTGGTTACGCTGATGACCTATGACGAGCACTGGCCCGGCGGTTATCCCGGACCTGTTGCTTCCCTGTCCTGGGTTCAGCAGGTGCTGGACTATGCGGTAAAATCTATACCCAGGGAAAAGATTTTGATGGGAGTCGCAGCCTACGGTTATAACTGGTCTTCTGCTGGAGGGGCCAGCACAGTGCTCTGGAACAGGGCCGGTACCCTGGCTTCCAGAAACGGTGGTGCCCGCTGGAATGACCAGTATTCGGCTCCTTACCTTATTTATTACGACCAGAGGGGCTACCGGCATGAGGTCTGGTTTGAAAACCGGTTCAGCCTGGCCATAAAACTGGACCTGGTGAACAGTTATGATCTGGGCGGTATTGCCGTCTGGCGGCTCGGGTTTGAGGACGCCAGCTTTTGGCAAACAGTGGTGGAAAAGATTTCTAAGTAACCTGCTTTAATTAGTTATTTGTTTTACAAAACTCCGCCCCTTTCACCCGCAGGCCTGTCCTGAGGGTAAAAGGGGCGTCACCTGTTAGGGCGATAGTGGTGTAGCCCTACTGAAATCCCAGGGATACTAAAGGAGTGCAAAACGTATAAAGTTGTTTCCTTGTCCGTAGCTTACAAAAAATGTTTTTTACCCTCTAATGTCTGGTTACGGCCAGAAGATATATTTCCCCTTTATTGCCGGCTGCATTATTTAAATCCTGCTCAGCCCGGCGAAGCACCGAAAGCTGTTCTTCGGTTAGATCTGCTGCTTTCATGTCCCTGTTATCAATATTCTCCATCTGTTTACCTCCTTTTGTGCTTTATTTTACCCTTTTGGCTGAAAAAATATGTTGATTTTCCCTGCAGCCAGTCCTATACTATAGTTGTAATGAGAACGGTTCTCTTTATCGAAAAGATTGATTAAAAAATACAGAATTAACCTGCCTGGAGGGCTGAACATGACCCTGGATGAGGCAAAAAAGGGACAAGTTATCAGAATAAAAAGCATTGCCAATGAAATGATCCGGGTTCAGGCAATTCGTTTTGGCCTGTCTGAAGGGGAGGTTGTTGTCTGCCGGGAAATTGTACCCGCAGGTCCGGTGGTGATTTCCAAGAATAAGCAGGAGATAGCAATTGGCCGGAGTCTGGCCAGGAATATCCAGGTGGAGCTTTGTTGAACATATATCTTATCAAGCCGGCATAGCTCTTAAATTATAAGTGAAAGCAGGTGCATCTTGGAAAATAGCAGAACTGGGACCAAAATTCCGGCCGGTGGAAAAAGAATCGTACTAGTTGGAAATCCCAATGTTGGAAAATCAGTATTTTTTAATGCCCTGACAGGTTTATACGTGGATGTTTCAAATTACCCCGGGACTACCCTCGATATGGCTTGCGGCCGGTACAACGGTGACGTTGTAATCGATACACCCGGGGTATATGGCATATCCTCATTTACTAAAGAAGAGGGGATAACCCGGGACATTGTCCTGGCGGCAGATCTGGTTGTTAATGTTGTCGATGCGGTACACCTGGAGCGGGATCTTTTTCTGACCCTGCAGGTTATCGATATGGGTATTCCCATGGTTGTAGCCCTGAACATGGTGGACGATGCGGCCCGGAAAGGCCTCAAGATCAATGTTGACCTCCTGGAAAAACTTCTGGGCGTTCCGGTTGTTTCCACCGCAGTGATACACAACGTCGGCATTGAGGAATTGAAGGAAAAGATCCGCTTCGCCAGGCCCGGCCAACCTGATGACCAGCTTCTAAAAAAAATAGAAAACATGGGTACTTCTTTGAGCAGGGCTGAGGCGCTCCTTGTGCTGGAGGGAGATCCTGTTGTCAGCGAGCGTTGCGGCGTCAAACCGGGAACAGAGCGGGAGCAAATTTACCGTGCCCGGCTGGACAGGGCAAGCCGGATCGTTAATCTGGTTGTTCAGGAAACAGGCAGCAGCAGGGATTTTGCCACCAGGCTGGGCCGCCTGATGCTCCGGCCTGCCACGGGATTTCCCCTCCTGCTCCTGACCCTCTGGGTAATCTATGAGCTGGTGGGCGTTTTTTTGGCCCAGGTTATTGTACCGGTGACAGAGGAGTTTATGATTGAATACTACGAACCTGTCATGGGTTCCCTGGTGGATGCCTTCCTGCCCCCGGATTCGGTGATCAATAACCTGTTAACCGGCCGTTTCGGGCTTTTAACTTTTACTGTAACCTATATGGTCGGCCTTCTACTGCCGCTGGTGCTGGGAATTTTCCTGGTGCTGTCCATCCTGGAGGACTCCGGGTACCTGCCCAGGATAGCAACCCTGGTTGACCGTGCCCTGGGTTTTATGGGTTTGAACGGGCAGGCAATCATTCCCCTGATCCTGGGCTTCGGGTGTGTTACAATGTCGATCATCTCCACCAGGATGCTGAGGACAGACCGGGAGCGGCGAATAGCCATCTTTCTTCTGGCACTGGGTGTTCCCTGTTCGGCGCAGATGGCTATGATTATGGCGGTTCTTGCTGCACAGGGCGGGTTTTATTTGCTCTTTTACCTCTTTTTTATGTTTTGTATCCTGGTTGCCACCGGCACGCTTTTGGGGCGTTTTTTGCCAGGCAAAGCATCGCCGCTGCTGATAGAGCTTCCGCCACTGCGCCTTCCCGGACCTCATAACGTCTGGAAAAAGGCCTGGAGCAAGTCTTACCACTTCATGAAGGAAGCCTTTCCTTTATTTGCCGCTGGCGCTCTATTCCTGGGCATCCTGGAAGTGACGGGATTATTGCAGGGCCTCAGAGAGTTTTTTGTACCTATAACCGTAGCCTGGCTGCACTTGCCTGCCGAGACTGCCGATATTTTTATCATGGGACTAATCCGGAAGGAATTTGGCGCTGCCAGTGTCCTGGTTCTGCAGATGCTACCCCTCCAGAAACTGGTGGCCATGATCACCCTTTCCCTAACAGTCCCCTGTATTGCCTCGACCATGCTCATTCTCAAGGAACGCGGCTGGCGTGAAGGGCTATTAATCTGGTTTGTTGTTTTAGCGCTGGCCTTTCTAATCGGCGGATTGGTTACAAGGCTGCTGGAATTCTTCAGCAGTTCAGGTTCCCTGCAGAATCCACTTTTGTTCGGTGTAATGATTTTAACTCTGGCTGCAACTATTGTCCTGGCCAGGTTATATCCATCCAGGAAGGTTCTGTAAAAAAGTGGGGACCCAATGTTGACTTACTGTTAATCATTTTGCCGCCTGCCTGCGGGCAATTAATTAAGAAAAGGATGGCTTGTTGCCCGTTGCAGGCTTTATTTTTCGCAGGATAAACATGGTCATAAAAATGCCGGACAGGTGAGGAATCAATCATTGGTTTCTTTTTTAGCTTCTTAACGGGACAAAAGCCCACTTGCCGTGATATAATACATTTTAGCTTTTTTAAGAATATTTTCTCTACAAATAATTTATTAATCTCCTAAATTTAGCAGATTTTATGCAGGTGGGAAAATATGTTATTTAGACAAGGGTATTGGACTTGGATTTTTTTCATGCTAATATTTGTTGCTTTAGTCTTGTTTCCCCTCCCCGTCCAGGCAGAACCGGAACTGGTTGGGGAAGCAGCGGTGCTAATTGACGGCAAAAACGAACAACTGCTTTTTGAGAAGAATTCAAGCAAGAGAATGTATCCGGCCAGTACTACTAAAATCCTTACAGCGATTGTCGCCCTGGAAAGGGGCAATTTGGATGATGTTGTCACTGTCCCCAGGGAAGCCTGTAATATAGAGGGATCTGCAATCGGGTTGCAGGAAGAAGAAAAAATCACTCTGAAAGACTTGCTTTACGCTTTAATGTTAAACTCAGGCAATGATACGGCTGTGGCTATCGCCTGCCACATCGGGGGCTCTGTGGAAGAATTCGTCCGGATGATGAATGAGCTGGCTGTAAATATAGGTGCAGAAAACTCAAATTTTAAAAATCCCAACGGGCTGCCTGACCCGGACCATTATACCACAGCCCGCGATATGGCGCTCATAGCCCATTATGCCATGCAGAACCCGGAATTCAGAAAAATTGTCTCTACCCGGAGCGCGACGATGCAGCGGGATGTTCCGGGTGCCCAGATTTATCTGGAAAATACCAACAAGCTTCTCTGGAATTATGAAGGTACCATCGGGATTAAAACCGGGTACACCAATGATGCCCGGCAGTGTCTTGTTTCTGCTGCAGCCAGGCAAGACCGGGAAATGATTGCTGTTGTTTTTAAGAGTGAAGGAAATAATATTTGGGCCGATTCCAAGGCCTTGTTGGACTACGGATTCAATGAATTTACAAACCTTACCCTGGTCGAGGCTGGTGAGTATGTTACGGAAGCCCCTGTCCGGTACGGAGTAACAGATAAGGTTCCTGTCCAGACAGGATTTTCGCTGGCCTATAATATACCCGTAAATAGCCAGGAGAAAATCGAGCAGGAGATTATTCTGGATAATCCCCTTGTTGCTCCAGTCAAAGCCGGCTCAAAGGTTGGCGAACTTGTCTTTTATGCCGGGAACCGGGAAGTGGGAAGGGTTGACCTGCTGGCTCAAAGGGATGTTGAACGGCATATACTGGTCAGGTGGTGGCCTTACCTGTTATTATTAGCAGGGCTGGTAATTCTGGCTTTTGTTACTTATTTGCACAACCTTGCCCGTCGCAGGCGGTGGCAGCGATATAAGCGGCATAAAATCGAACTGATGAACAGGGGTTTTTATTAAGGAAGAGATAGCCTTGCTTTTTCTTGAACCCCGGACTCTTGGATGCGTCTTCAGTTGATTTAATTGGATCTTGTTTCCCACATTGACATAATTAGGCTTAATTCATTATACTAACAAAAAGGGTAAAGCTGGTGTTACAAATTATGAAGAAAGTTATATCCGACATTGGAGATAGGCTCAGGGAAAATGAGTATAAGCTGACAAAACGCAGGGAGATGATCTTGAAGGTATTACTGGAAAATAGCGATAAGCACTTGAGCGCTGAAGAAGTCTACAACCTGGTCAGGCAAAAGGCTCCGGACACTGGACTGGCTACGGTATACAGGACCCTGGAGCTTTTTCATGAATTCAACATTATTCACGCCATGGATTTTGGAGATGGCCGGAAGCGTTACGAGTTTGGGTGGAAAGAAGGCCAGGAGCACCATCACCACCATTTGATCTGTACTGAGTGCGGCAGTATTACCGAGGTTGCTGAGGACTTGCTGGAGGAACTGGAAAATCGCGTCAATAAGCTGTATAACTTTACCATCAAGGATCACCAGCTTAAGATTTTCGGCATTTGCGAGAAATGCAAGAACAGCTTATAAAGTAACGAAGGTATCTATGTTTTTTCTGCTGTCATTTTTGCCATGCTAGCTTAGTATGGATTTTTCTTTTAGGGGGGTCTATTTTAATGCCCGCAGGCTATCTGGCGCTGGTCCTGCACGCGCACCTGCCCTATATCCGTCACCCCGAAGAGCCGGGGATCATGGAGGAGCGCTGGCTCTTTGAGGCCATCACAGAATGTTATGTTCCCCTGCTCCGTTCCTTTGAAAAACTGGTTAAAGAGGGGGTAAACTTCAGCCTTACCTTCTCTTTATCACCACCGCTGATTACCATGCTCAACGATCATCTTCTGCAGGCACGCTACCTGCGCTACCTTGAAGGTCTCATCCGTCTTGCAGAGGCTGAGATAGATCGAAACAAGAACTGCCCTGCCGTCCGGGAGCTGGCGACCATGTATTATTACCGTTTAAATGATATTCGCCGCTCCTTTGAAGACGATTACGGGGGGAATTTGCTCCTGCCCTTGCAAAGCCTGCAAGCTCTGGGGGTCCTGGAAATAATAACCACATGCGCCACGCATGGTTATCTGCCCCTGATGCTGACCCGGGAGGCCAGGAGAGCCCAGGTGCAACTAGCCGTGGAACAATACGGCAGGCTCTTTGGAAGGCCATTAACCGGACTGTGGCTTCCGGAGTGCGGATACGTGCCGGGCGTGGACGGGATCCTCAAAGAATTCGGTGTGCGCTACTTTTTTGTGGAGACCCACGGCATTCTTAACGCAAGTCCCCCACCGCGCCGCGGAGTTTATGCCCCCCTTGCCTGCCCTTCCGGAGTAGTAGCCTTCGGCCGGGACCCGGAGAGTTCGCGCCAGGTCTGGGACCGGGAAACCGGTTACCCGGGAGATCCTTATTACAGGGAATTCTACCGTGATATCGGCTACGATCTTGACCTGGACTACCTGGCGCCCTACCTTCCCGGAGGGAAGTTCCGGTGCGATACGGGACTGAAATATTACCGGATCACAGGCCCCGGTCCCCATAAGGAGTTGTACCAGCCGGATCTGGCCTTGGAAAGGGCTGCCCGGGATGCCGGTGATTTTGTTTCCAACCGGGGGCTTCAGGTAAAACGGCTGGCTGCCCGGCTGGACCGGAAACCCATTGTAGTTGCTCCTTACGATGCCGAGTTGTTCGGCCACTGGTGGTACGAAGGGCCGCAATGGCTGGAAAACCTGTGCCGTATCTGTGCCAGCGGCCGGGACGGTATAAAAATGACCACGCCAACCAGCTATCTGGGGGAATACGAAGATAACCAGATTGCCGACCTGGCTGCCTCCAGCTGGGGTGAAGGAGGCTACAATCAGGTCTGGTTGAACCCAAGCAATGACTGGATTTACCGGCACCTGCACCGCGCTGAAGCAGCACTGGTGGACCTGGCGGATCTCTATCCCGGCGCCTCAGGGATCCTCCGGCGTGCTTTGAACCAGGCTGCCCGGGAGCTGCTCCTGGCCCAGAGCAGCGACTGGGCCTTCATCATTAAAACCAATACTGCGGTACAGTATGCCATACAAAGGATAAGTAAGCATGTCGGACGGTTTAACACCCTGGTCGACCGCATTCATGAAGGGCGGCTGGATGAAGAGGAGTTGGCCGGATTCGAAAGAGAGGACAACATTTTCCCGGAAATGGATTACAATATCTACAGTCGCCATTACCGGGTGAAACGCCGCAGGGGAGCCGGGGAAGAGGACAGGCCCCTGAAGATTTTAATGCTTTCCTGGGAGTTTCCGCCTCGCACTGTAGGCGGTCTGGCCCGCCACGTGTATGACCTTTCCCGGGCCCTGGCCCGTCTGGGCGTCAGCGTTCATGTGGTTACCTGCCCGGCCCAGGGCACGCCCCGTTACCAGTTCGTGGAAGGGGTTCACGTTCACAGGGTGGATCAAGCCCGGCTTACTTCCAGGGAGTTTATGGAGTGGATCCAGCAGTTAAACGAGGCTATGGTTGAAGTGGCCGGGGAACTGGTTTTTTCCGGGCCCTTTGATCTGGTTCACGCCCATGACTGGCTGGTGGAGGATGCTGCCTTTGTCCTGCGGAATCAGTACCAGCTGCCCCTGGTGGCAACAATCCACGCCACGGAGTACGGAAGGAACCGGGGTATTCACAACGAACTTCAACGCCGCATCCACGAATTGGAGGCGCGTTTTGCCGCCGGGGCCACGCGGGTGATTTGCTGCAGCAATTTTATGGCTGCTGAAGTTAAAGAGTTGTTTAAAATACCCGGGGAAAAGATCCACATTCTGCCCAACGGTGTTGATCCTGCCAATCTGGGTATACCCAGAAAACTGGTGCCCGGCCGGCGCGAACCGAGATCAGAGGGCAAAACAGTCTTTTTCATCGGCCGCCTGGTGCCCGAAAAGGGTGTGCAGGTACTCCTGGAAGCTTTCGCCCGGCTCATCCTGGAAATTCAGGACCTGAAGCTGATGGTGGGGGGGGTAGGTCCCTATGAAGGAACCCTGAGGGCGAAGGCCGCAGAACTGGGGCTGGCTGAAAGGGTTGTTTTCCTCGGCTATCTTGATGAAAAGAAACGTAATGAATACTTTAAAATGGCCGATGTGGCTGTCTTCCCCAGCCTCTACGAACCCTTCGGTATAGTGGCACTGGAGGCCATGGCCACCCAGATTCCTGTGATTGTTTCAGATACAGGTGGCCTGAGTGAAGTGGTAGCCCACGGCATCGACGGGTATAAAGTTCCCCCGGGAAGACCTGACATCCTTTCTTATTATATCCGGGAGGTGCTGGTCAACCCGGGGCTGGCCCAGGATTTGACCAGGCAGGCCTGGAAAAAGGTCCTTACTGTATACGACTGGCAGAACATCGCCCTGGGAACAATTGAAGTATACCGGGAGGCCATGGCCGTGGCGGGCTAACGGCGCAAAAGCGGCCGGCTGATTTTCGCCTCTCACAGCCTTGATGGGAGATGTAGCTTTGAAGCGTGTTGTCAGTGTCAGCCTGGGCTCGCCCCGCCGAAACCATGACCTTGAGCTGGAGGTGTCCGGCTCGCGTCTTCTGATCCAGCGGGTTGGCGCCGGGGGAAACCTGGAATATATGGCTCAGCTTTTAAGAGACCTGGATGGAAAAGTGGATGCCCTGGGACTGGGCGGGATCAACCTCACCCTGAGGGCCGGACGGCGGCGTTACCTGCTGCGGGACGGTATCCGGCTGGCGGCACAGGTCCGGTCAACACCGCTGGTTGACGGCAGCGGGATCAAGGATACGGTGGAGAGGGACCTGGTTTCTTACCTGCAGGAAAAACTGGGCTGGCCCCGGCAGGGTCAGGTTGTTTTAATGGTGTCCGCCCTGGACCGTTACGGGCTGGCAGAGGCATTGGAACTTGCCGGGTGCCGGCTGATTATTGGGGACGCCCTCTTTGGCCTGGGGCTGCCGGTGCCTTTTTATTCCCTGGCTCTGTTCCGGGCTGCGGCCTATGCCACCCTCCCCTTCCTGTGCCGGCTTCCCATCGGCTTTCTTTACCCGCTGGGTGAGAAACAGGAACAGGTGCGGCCGCGTTTTGAGCGTTTTTATAGACAGGCGGAAATCATTGCCGGGGATTTCCATTTTATCCGCTACCATTTGCCCGGCGATCTCTCCGGTAAGGATATTATCACCAGCACCCTCACTGCCGGGGACGTTGAGGAATTGAAAAATAGGGGGGTGCGCTGGCTGGTCACGCCGGGGCCTTCTTTTGCAGGCCGTTCTTTCGGCTCCAATGTGCTGGAGGCTGTTTGCGTGGCCCTGCTGGAGCAGCCGGGGGCTGACCCGGAACTTTACCCGGGCCTTCTCCGGCGGATTGGGTGGGAGCCCCGGATCGAAAAGCTCAACTGAAGGGAGTCTTGAAATGGGATGTGAACCAAGGGGGCTGGCAACTAAAACTGGGAGTATGCCCTTCTGGGAGGCTGCGGAGCCCCTGTTCCTGCTAAAAGAATACTTGCCGGTATTTCCTAACTGGTCCCAGTCTCCCCTGCAGGGCAGGGAGGAGCATTTTGTCAACCAGTTCTTGAAAACCCCGGCAAAAACAGGCCTGCTTACAGAGGACAGAAATAAGGTATTTTTCCACAGGATTCATCGCTATGCTGCCGGTCTTTCCAGGAAGCTGCGGGGGAAAGGTGTGGCAGCCAGTTGAGCCCGGTAGACTATCATCTGCACACCAGGCTTTGCGGCCACGCTTCGGGCGAACTGGAGGAATACCTGGAGCAGGCGGTCAGATTGGGAATCAGGGAAGTGGGCTTTTCCGACCACTTGCCCCTTTATTTCTTGCCTCCTGGAAAAACCATTCCGGATTACGCCATGGGGGAGGAGGAGCTTCCCCTTTATGTGGAGATGGTGCAAAACTGTGCCAGAAAGTTCCCCTTAAGGGTCAGCCTGGGAATAGAGGCCGACTATGTTCCTGGTTGCGAAAAAAAACTGGCCGCCCTTCTTTCCCGTTACCCTTTCGACTATGTCATAGGGTCGGTGCATTTTCTGGATGGCTGGGGGTTTGACAACCCCGCAGAAATGGAGGAGTACAGCAGGAGGGATCTTGACCGGGTTTACGAGGAGTACTTTGCTCTGGTCCAGCAGGCAGCTTTAAGTGGACTCTTTGACATCATTGCCCACCCGGACCTGATTAAGAAGTTTGGCTTCCAGCCGGGGCTGGATTTAAGTCCCCTTTACGAGGAAACAGCCAGAGCCTTTCGAAGGGCAGGAGTTTGTGCCGAGGTAAATTCCGCAGGGCTCCGGTATCCTGCCGGGGAGATCTATCCTTCTTTAGGTTTGCTTAAGTGTTTTTTTAAACATGGTGTTCCCGTAACTCTGGGTTCGGATGCCCACTGCCCTGAGCAGGTGGGGGCCGGGCTGCCGGAGGCTCTCCGGCTGCTCAGGGAAGCCGGTTATAGGGAAGTTACCCTGTTCAGCGCGAGAAAAAGACGCATTCTGGAAATTGCCGGGTATTGTAAATAGGACTGAAGCTGTACAAGGAGCCGCTGTTCCCAAAGGGAAAGGCGGCTTGCTTTTTTTATGGGAGTTGGCCTTAACTAAGCAGGTTGCAAGCCGGCTTTCTATTTTGAGAGAGAAAATTGGAAAAACAGGTTCGATAAATGTATATAATAATTTTTGCTTTTCTAGAAGGTTATTTATACTTAAATAGAGAATAAGTGGTGGAAAGTGGTTAGAAGTGGTGTAACAACATGTCTGAAAACGAGCATACTACCACATTTATGGGTGAGTATCATCATAGTATCGATCTTAAAGGAAGGCTTTTTATACCTGCCCGCTTCCGACAAGGTCTGGGGGACCTTTTTGTGCTGACAAAAGGTCTTGACGGATGCCTCTTTGCCTACCCGCGCGCCGAATGGGCGGCGCTGGAGCAAAAGCTGAAGTCCTTGCCCTTTACAAAGAGCGATGCCCGGGCCTTTGTTCGTTTTTTTTTCTCCGGGGCTTGCGAATGCGAAGTGGATAAACAGGGAAGAATTTTAATTCCAGGTAATCTAAGGGCTTATGCCCACCTGGAAAAAGAGGTTGTAATTATTGGTGTTTCATCCAGGGTGGAGATCTGGGCCAGGGACATGTGGGAACAGTACAGCGCCCGGGCTGCTTCAACCTACGAGGAAATTGCCGAGAAGATTGTGGATCTCGATTTTAATATTTGAACGGCAATAATAAAATAATGCCTGTTCTTTTTATCTCCCCTGGAGTTGAAAAAATCCTGCAAGAGGGAAATCTTGCTAATTATGAGGGCAGTGGGATGGTTAATGGAGTTTTCGCACAAGCCGGTTATGCTCTATGAAGTTTTGAGAGGACTCAAGCTAAAACCGGGTGGCATCTATGTTGATTGCACCCTGGGCGGTGCAGGGCACAGTGCCGCGATTCTCCGGGAGATTGGCGAAGGAGGCCGTCTGGTGGGTCTGGACCGGGATCCGGAGGCCCTGGCCGCAGCTAAGGAACGGCTGGCTCCTTTTGGTGCCGGAGTAGATCTGGTCCGGGCTGACTTCAGAGATTTGAAAAAGGTCCTGGAACGCCTGGGGATTGAGAAAGTTGATGGAATTCTATTTGATCTGGGGGTATCTTCCTACCAGCTGGATAACCCTGAACGGGGATTCAGCTACCAGCAGGACGCGCCCCTTGACATGAGGATGGATCAGGAGCAGGCTTTAACTGCCCGGGAACTTGTAAACAATCTTCCGGTGGAAGAACTGGCGGAAATTATCAGGAAGTATGGTGAGGAACGTTGGGCTTCCAGGATAGCAAAATTTATAGGTGAGGAAAGAAAAAAATGTCCCATTGAAACAACAGGACACCTGGTTGAAATTATCAAGAAGGCAGTACCGGCTGGTGCCAGGCGGGAGGGACCGCACCCGGCCAAACGAACCTTTCAGGCCCTGCGGATAGCGGTCAACCAGGAAATTGAGAATCTGGGCCCGTCCCTTCGCTCGGCTATAGAGCATCTTAAACCCGGCGGAAGGATTTGTGTACTAACCTTTCATTCCCTGGAGGATAGAATTGTGAAGGACCTCTTCCGGGAACTGGCCTCACCCTGTAACTGTCCCCGGGATTTTCCGGTTTGTGTGTGTGGGCGCAAAAAAGAGGTCCGGGTTATTACCCCCAGGCCGCTGCTTCCTTCACCGGAGGAACTGGAGGATAACCCAAGGGCAAGGAGTGCCAAGCTCAGGATTGCAGAGAGGATCTAGAAAGATTTAACAGGGATTTGTAACCTGAGCATTCTTTCGGCCGGGATGCCTGTTGAAAAATAACGAGAGCAATGGACAGGCTTATCCAGTTTTTATTACAGGACAGGCAGGTATACCACTACCTTTTTAAACAGTCCCGGGTGTTTTTTTACAGCGGGCGTTGAAACAGTGATTTCCGCAGCTAGTTAACTGGTATTTTCTACCTTAAAATTATGTTCTATTCACCCTGGAGGTCGAATAGTATGATCTTAGCTCAGGAGAAGACAGGCTATTACGGCATGTCCATAGAAAAACCAGTTCGAAAAAGGGTCATCAGGTTTAAAGGCCTAACAAGAGGGCGAAGAATTGCGCTGACCGGGATGGTGCTGGTTGGTTTTCTGCTTGGCGTGCTGATCATCTATTGCCATTCCCAGATATCCACCCTGGGCTACCAGATCAGCTGCCTGGATAAGGAGTTGGCCATACTGCGGGTAGAAAACCACAACCTGGAAGGAGAGGTGCGGCGGCTGGCGTCACTGGACAGGGTGGAGCGCATTGCCATAGAAAGACTTGGCATGGTCAAGCCGGATAGCGATAATGTTCTAGTAGTAGAAGTGGCGGTGAATGACGTCCAGGAACCCTCAGGTGTTTCGGAGCAAAGGCAGGCTGTGGCACTTTCCTCTACCGGGGAAGAAAAACAGAACCTTTTGATCAAAGCTTTTACTGAAATGGTTAACAGGTTGGAGAACAACAAAACCTGGCTCGGTTTGGGTGGAAGGGCAGGTTCCACGGGGGGAGCTAATGCAGACAACGAATATCTTAATCAGGAAAAGAATAACAGTTCTTTTTCTGTTGGCGACCCTGGCGCTGGTGGCTCTGATTTTCAGGCTGGCCTGGATCCAGCTGGTTCAAGGGGATAAGCTTCGGGAGGAAGCCCAGGAGGTCAGGATGCGGGATGTGCCTGTGGATGCCAGGCGGGGGAATATTTACGACCGCAACGGAAACGAACTGGTTACCAGTATAAGCGTTGACTCGGCCTATGCTTTCCCCCCCCAGATAGTGAATAAAGAGGAAGCGGCTGCCAGGATTGCCGAAGTTCTGGGAATGGATAAGGAGGAAGTCTACCGAAAGCTCACCCAAAACGTGGGCTTTGTCTGGATCAAGAGAAGGATTGACTATGAGTCTGCCCAGAAGCTGAAAGCCCTGAAGATAAAAGGTGTGGAACTGGTGGAAGAAAACAAGCGGTTCTACCGCCAGGGGAGTCTGGCGGCCCATGTCCTTGGCTTTGCGGGGGACGATAATCAGGGCTTGATTGGCATTGAAAGCGCTTACGACAAAGAGTTAAGGGGCAGTCCCGGCCGGATCGTAATTGAAAAAGATGCAGTGGGACGGGATATCCCCGAAGCCCTGCACAAGTTCATACCCCCGGTGCCGGGTAATAATGTTGTACTGACAATTGACCAGACCATTCAGTATTTTGTAGAAAGGGAACTGGATAAGATTGTCGAAACCTATAACCCGAAACTGGCTGTGATTATCGTAATGGATCCCAAAACCGGTGAAATACTGGCCATGGGCAACCGGCCCACCTATGAGCCGGAAAACTGGCGGCAGTATCCCCAGCAGGTCTGGGACCATAACCCGGCCATCTGGTATAATTACGAGCCGGGCTCGACATTTAAAATAATCACAGCTGCCTCGGCCCTGGAAGAAGGTGCAGTAAGGCTTAGCGATACCTTTTATGACCCCGGCTACTTCAAGGTGGCCAACCGGACGATCCGTTGCTGGCAAGCGGGAGGGCACGGCTCCCAGACCTTTGTTGAGGTCGCCCAGAACTCCTGCAACCCGGGCTTTATCACCGTAGGGCTGAGACTGGGCAAGGAAAAGTTTTATAAGTATGTCAACGCTTTCGGCTTCGGCCACAAGACAGACATCTGCCTGCCGGGCGAAGAAGTAGGTATTCTAATTCCTCAAAAGGAAGCAACTGATTTAAACATCGCCACCATGTCCATCGGACAGTCCATTGCCGTCACCCCGATTCAACTGATCACGGCTGTTTCAACGGTAGCTAACGGCGGTCTCTTGCTTAAGCCGTTACTGGTGAAGGCCATAACCGGTGAAGACGGAAAAGTACTCCAGGAGTTTAAACCTGAGGTTGTTCGCCAGGTCATTTCCAAAAATACCGCTCAAACCCTGCTGGAAGTCTTGACAAGTGTAGTGCAGAAGGGTACCGGTAGAAACGCTTTTGTGGATGGTTACGGAGCGGCAGGCAAGACAGGTACAGCCCAGGTAGTGGGATCCGGAGGATACGCGGAGGGAAAATATGTCGCCTCCTTTGCGGGTTTCGCCCCGGCAGATGACCCCCGGATCTCAGTGCTGGTGATGGTGGCAGAGCCCACCGGCTCCAGTTATTATGGCAGTCAGGTGGCGGCGCCGGTCTTCAAAGCCGTTGCCCAGGACACTTTGCGTTACCTGAAAGTACCGGAAAGACCCCATATTGAGAAACCGAAGTATCCCTTTGAATATGATGAACCGGAAATCAAACAGATTGTTCCCAATGTGGTGAACTATCCGGTGGAGGATGCCAAGAATGTTCTGGTGAACAGCGGGCTGATTGTACAGATCAGGGGGCAGGGAAATATTGTTTACGATCAGGTTCCCAAGGGAGGCGCCGAGGTAACCAGGGGCACCACAGTAATTCTCGATTTGAATCCACCACCGGGAGCCGTTGAAGACGGAGAGGTTACGGTTCCTGATTTGAGGGGGCTGACCATCAAAGAAGCAGGAACAATTCTGGAGAAACTGGGACTGCACCTGAGTCCCGTGGGCACAGGCCTTGCCGTCAGGCAGGATGTGGCGCCCGGTTCTAAAGTTGCCAGAGATACAACTATTACTGTGGAGTTCGAGCCACCTGATATCCAGGTGCTGCGTGACTAGCAGGAGCTTTGGAATAATTTAACTTGTTTATTGGAAATAATAGTAAATACCGTAGCTATCGTTTGTTGTGCCTGGATCCAGGCTCCTGCCCAGAATAAAGGTGCCCTTGGGCTTGCCCTTTGTTCAGGCGGACCCGGACCAGCTGGTTTTTTTGTAAACGGGAGGTTTTTCAAGGGTGATTTTACGAAAGCTTCTGGAGGCTGTGGAAGTCCTCTCCACGGGAGGGGACTTAGACATCCCCATCACGGGAATTACATACGATTCACGCCAGGTTCAACCGGGCTTTTTATTTGTTGCGGTAAAGGGGTTTAAGTCTGACGGGCACGACTTTATGCAAGAGGCCCTGGCCCGGGGTGCTGCGGCAGTGGTGGTGGAGCGCAGGGACGCCCTTTTGCCGGGAGTGTCCTGGGCTGTGGTGCCCGATACCAGGCGGGCTCTGGCGCTTCTTTCCGCGCGCTTTTTCGGCAACCCTTCAGCCAGGCTGAAAATGATCGGGGTTACCGGAACCAATGGTAAGACCACCACTACAAACTTAATAGCTTCCATCTTAAACTATGCCGGTTTGAAGGTTGGTCTGATCGGCACCATCCACAATAAAATCGGGGACAGGATTTTACCCGTTAAGAATACGACTCCGGAGTCCACAGATCTGCAGGCCCTGCTGAAGGAGATGGTTGCAGAAGGAGTAGAGGCCTGCGTTATGGAAGTTTCCTCCCATGCCCTGGCCCTGCACCGGGTGGAGGGGTGCGAATTTGACCTGGCTGTATTTACAAATCTTAGCCAGGACCATCTGGACTTTCACAGGGGTATGGAAGAATACCGGGATGTTAAAAAGAAGCTCTTCACCAGCCTCTCGCAGCCCGGTGTGAAGAACCAAAAATATGCCGTCCTGAACGCCGATGATCCCAGCACCGTACATCTAATTGAGGGGGCCGGGGGCACGGTTTTTACCTACGGAATAAAAGGTGAGGCGGACGTGATGGCGCAGGACATCCAGGTAACTGCCAGGGGCGCCTCTTTTACTGTTACAGGCAGGTGGGGCCGCTGCCAGCTTCATTTAAAGATAACCGGTCTTTTCAATGTTTATAACGCCCTGGCCGCCTATACCGCGGCGGCAGCTCTGGGCGTATCCACGGCCGTGATTAAAAAAGCCCTGGAGGCGGTGGAGGGAGTACCCGGGCGCTTTGAACTGGTTGAGGCAGGCCAGGATTTTGCTGTGATTGTGGACTATGCCCATACTCCCGACGGCCTGGAGAATATATTAAAGACTGCCCGGGAGATAACCGGGGGGCGTTTGATCACCGTGTTCGGCTGCGGGGGTGACCGGGACCGCACCAAGCGGCCGCAGATGGGCGCCATTGCAGCCCGTTACAGTGATTTTACGGTGATTACATCGGATAACCCGCGCACGGAGGAGCCCCTGGCCATAATCCGGGATATTGAAGAGGGGATGAAGTCCGGCCCGGCCGGGGCAAAGTACTGCGTGGAGCCGGACAGGCGGCAGGCGATCCAGCTGGCTATCGGAATGGCCGGCACAGGGGATGTCGTCGTCATAGCGGGCAAGGGTCACGAGGATTACCAGATTGTAGGAACGCAGAGATTCCCCTTTGACGATCGCCTGGAAGCAGCAGCGGCACTGAAGATAAGAAAGTCCTGATCTAAAAGGTTTAAGCTCGGAGGTAGATCTGCCCCGGCAGGCTAACCCCGGAAGTAATGTTTTCCCGGCCCCTTTAATGCGGCCGGACTTGAAACGGAGGTTGTTATGAAAGCAGTTGCCATCGGTAAAATAGCAGAGGTTGCCGGCGGGCGGATTATCCAGGGAGATCCAGGCACAATCTTGCATTCGGTATCAACCGATACCCGTAAAATTAAGAAAGGCGACCTCTTTTTTGCTTTGTCCGGGGAGCGCTACGATGCCCATGATTTTCTGGCCGAGGCTGCTGCAGCCGGTGCCGGCGGGCTGGTGATCAGCCGCCCGGTTTCTCTGCCGCCCGGGCTCCCGGTTATCCTGGTGGATGATACCCTGGCGGCGCTGCAGGCCCTGGCTGCCTACAACAGGGACCGTTTTAAAGGTCCTGTGGTGGGTATTACCGGCAGTACCGGGAAAACCACCACCAAGGACATGGTGGCAGCGGTCCTGGGCGTGCGCCTGCGCACTCTGAAAACTGAAGGCAATCTTAATAACGAAATTGGTCTCCCGCTGACCCTGCTGGACCTGGACGACAGTGTTGAGGCTGCCGTGGTGGAAATGGCCATGCGGGGTCCCGGGGAAATAGCTGCCTTAAGCCGGATTGCCAGGCCGGAGGGGGCTGTTATTACCAGTATTAACGAGACCCACCTGGAACGGCTGGGCACTGTGAGCAATATTGCGGCCGCAAAGGGTGAATTACTGGATTACATTCCGGCGGAGGGTTTTGCCCTCTTGAATGTGGAGAGCCCTTTTATCAGGCGTGAGGCTAAACGCTGCCGGGGAAAGGTCATCTTTTACGGCATGGATGAGTATGCCGACCTGGTGGCCCGAGATCTCCGGCCGGAGCGCGGAGGCTTCAGCTTCACTGCGGTTTTCCAAGGGGAGAGCCATGATTTTTACCTGCCGGTGCCAGGCCGGCATAATGTGCTGAACGCCCTGGCGGCAATCGGCGCCGGGAGGGAACTGGGCCTGACCATGGAGGAAATTGCTGCAGGGCTGGCAACGGTATCCCTGAGCGGCATGCGCCTGGAAATCCTTGAAGCCGGTGGGCTGACCATCATTAATGACGCCTATAACGCCAGCCCTGCCTCAACAAGGGCTGCTCTGGAAGTACTGAAGGATATGTCCGGCGGCCGGCGGCGTGCTATTGCCGTACTGGGCAATATGCTGGAACTGGGGCCCCGTGCTATAGAAATCCACAGAGAAATTGGAAAGAAGGCTGCGGGACAGGGTCTGGATTATTTGATTACTGTCGGTAATCTGGCTGCCGCTGCGGCAGAGGGCGCGGTGCAGGCCGGGATGGCCCGGGACAGGGTTTTCCCCTGTACGGAACACGCTGGGGCCTTAAGAATTCTCAAGGACCTGCTGCTGAATGGGGACGTGGTCCTGGTTAAGGGCTCCAGGGGAATGAAAATGGAAACAATCGTCCGGGAAGTTTTGAAATCTGAAAGTGGTAAAGCCGCTTTTCATTCATAAATCAAATAACGATCTGGAGGCAGCCATGAACAACTTGGGGAAGGCATCAATGGCCGTCCTGTTTATTTTTTTAGTTGCAGGTGGACTTCTGTTTCTAGCGCGCACCGGCGCTGCAAGTGATTCTTTATGGCAGGCATTTGTTATAGCCCTCGCTGTGTCCCTGCTAATGGGTCCCCTGGTCATTCCCTGGCTTAAACGGCTGAAGTTCGGACAGAATGTCCGTTCCGACGGTCCATCCAGGCACCTGCAGAAGGCCGGCACACCCACCATGGGCGGGCTAATCTTTTTGACGGGGATCCTGGTGGCCGGGCTGCTCACCGGCTGGGGTCAGACCGACCTGCTGGTTGTACTGGTCATAATCATAGGATACGGGTTTATCGGTTTTCTGGATGACTATATCAAGGTTGTGCTGAAGCGTTCCCTGGGCCTTAGAGCCCGGGAAAAACTGCTGGGACAGGTTCTTCTGGCAGCCGGGCTGGCTTTCTGGGCTGTATTTAATGCAGACCGGGGCACTGCCCTGACCCTGCCCTTCTCCGGCTTTCTGACACCGGGGGGGATCCAGGTGGAGCTGGGCTGGTGGCCTTTTCTCATCTTCACTATACTTGTTGTCGTGGGATTCAGCAATGCGGTCAACCTGACAGACGGGCTGGACGGGCTGGCTGCCGGTGTCAGCGCGCTGGTTGCCCTGGCCATGATCCCGGTAGCCCTGGCAGTGGATAAAACCGGCGTGGCGATCAGCATGGCGGCGTTGTGCGGCGCCTGCACAGGTTTTTTGTTTTATAACCGTCACCCTGCCCGGGTGTTCATGGGTGATACGGGCTCCCTGGCCCTGGGTGGAGGGCTGGGGGCTGCCGCCGTGATTAGCGGAAGGGAGCTATTCCTGGTAATCATCGGGGGTATCTTTGTAGTGGAGGCTCTGTCCGTAATAATCCAGGTGATTTCTTTCCAGACCACAGGCCGCCGGGTGTTCCGGATGAGCCCCCTGCACCACCACTTTGAACTGGGCGGCTGGGAAGAGAACCGGGTTGTCCTTACTTTCTGGGCGGTCACCCTGTTCCTGGCTGCCCTTGGCCTGGCCGGCTTGTACGGTCTCTAAGGGCGGGACTAACCGGTTTTCTTAGCGGTATGCCTGGTTTACTGAAGCGGTGCGTTATGCGCAAGGGGTTAGCCATTTGCGTTTCAAAAATACGCTGGTCTTTTTGCAAAGGTTATTGAATAAATAATGAGAAGGCGTGTCCTTTTCGGAAAGGTGCAGTTTGATGAACTTCAAAGATAAGAAGGTCTTGGTTATCGGCGCCGGTAAAAGCGGTGTGGCCGTTTCCCGTTTCCTCTGCGCTAAAGGTGCAGCAGTAGTTCTTGCTGACGCCGGCCGCCCCGGCGATCCCCGGGGCGAACTGGAACAGCTGTCTGCTGCCGGAGTCCAGATTCAGACCGGCGGTTATCCCAGGGTGGAGCGCGACAGCTTTGAACTGGTTGTGCTGAGTCCCGGCGTCCCCCTGACCGAAAAACCCGCCAGGGATGCCCAAAAACACGGCATACCTGTTACCGGTGAACTTGAACTTGCTTATCGTTTTGCCAGGGCACCGATTGTTGCCGTCACGGGAACGAACGGGAAAACCACCACCACCACGCTGATTGGCGAAATATTCAAGCGAGCCGGAAAAAATGTGCTGGTGGGGGGTAATATCGGAAGGCCCCTGCTGACCGAGGTGGAGCGGTTTGGAAACGGTGACATAATTGTGGCCGAAGTATCCAGCTTTCAACTGGAAACGGCAACTACTTTTAAGCCCAAAGTAGGTATCATCCTGAACATTACCCCGGACCACCTGGACCGGCACGGCAACATGGAAAACTATACTAAGGCCAAATTAAAAATAGTTGCCGGGCAGGAACCGGGTGACTATGCCGTCCTGAATTACGATGACGCCAACACGGCCGCCCTTGGAAAAGGACTCCGGGGCCAGGTTGTTTATTTTAGCCGCAAGGCTACCCTGGAGGAGGGTGTGTTTGTCCGGGAAGGGAAAATACTCGCCAGGTTTGGCCGGCTCGAGGAAATCATATGCAGGGTCAATGAGCTGGGTATTCCCGGCGCGCATAACTTAGAGAACGCTCTGGCTGCTGTTGCCGCCACAAAGGTGCTGGGAGTGGAGAGAGATGTACTGGCTGATAGCCTGCGGGAATTTAAAGGGGTCAGCCACCGGCTGGAATTTGTGGCCGAAATCGACGGGGTGCGCTATATCAATGATTCCAAGGGAACCAACCCGGATGCTGCCATCAAGGCGCTGGAGGCCTATGAAGAACCGATTGTCCTCATTGCCGGCGGTAAGAACAAGGGTAGTGATTTCAGCCTCTTTGCCGGGAAGGTGAAGGAGAAGGCCAGGGCCCTGGTGGTTCTGGGGCAAAGCGCCCAGCATATCGCTGCTGCCGCCCGGGACAAGGGCTTTGAAAACATCCTGTACGCAGGCGATTTCCGGGAGGCCGTCCAGCTGGCCCGCCGTGCGGCCCGGCCGGGTGACATTGTACTCCTGTCTCCAGCCTGTGCCAGCTGGGATATGTTTAATAGTTATGAGGAGCGCGGGGACCTGTTTAAGGAAATTGTAAAGGGTTTCAAGGAGCAGAATCTCTAAACTAAAGAATAGCATTTTCATCCTTTATGCTGGTGCCACGCCAGCAGCATGGATGTCTAGCTGGGAATTAACGTCTGAAACCGGCAGCGCCGGTGTCCGGCGACACGGGGGTGATGACCATGCGGGTTAAAAGGAATGCTCCGGATTTTGTTCTCTTTTTAACTGTGCTGAGTCTTTTGAGCATCGGTGTGGTCATGGTTTTCAGCGCCAGCGAATACAGTACTTTAATCCATTATAATGACAGTTTTTACTACTTCAAACGGCAGGTAATCTGGGCCGTACTGGGCTTGCTGGCCATGTTCATCACAATGAACTATAACTACTGGCGGCTTAAGCAATACGCCGTGCCCTTGTTAATTGTTGCCTTTATTTCCCTGGTATTGGTGTTAATTCCCGGCATTGGAGAGGAGGTAAATGAAGCCCGGCGTTGGATCGACTTCGGCCCCATGTCCTTTTCCCCAGCTGAACTGGTCAAGTTATCCGTCATTATCTTTACAGCTTACGGCCTGTCCATACAAAAAGACAGGGTAAAATATTTTTCCAAGGGAGTTTTGCCCTATTTGATAATTCTTATTCTCGCTTCGGCCTTAATCATCTGCCAGCCGGACCTGGGGACAGCAGTATCCCTGGCTGGAATCATTTTTGTGATGATTTTTGCCGCGGGAGCCAGATTGTCACATTTGGGAAGCCTCTGCCTGGCCGGAATTGTTGCTGTGGGGCTGGCTATTTACCTGGAGCCGTACCGGATGCGGCGTTTTCTGGCCTTTCTGGATCCCTGGGCCGATCCCCAGGACACCGGTTTCCATATTATCCAGGGCCTCTACGCCATTGGCTCCGGCGGGCTATTCGGTCTGGGCCTGGGCCAGAGCAAGCAGAAATTCCTGTATCTCCCGGAAAATCACACCGACTTCATCTTTGCCATTACAGCTGAAGAACTGGGATTTATCGGGGCTTCCCTGGTCATTATGCTCTTCATCCTGTTTGTTTGGAGGGGGCTCAAGATTGCGATAAATTCCCAGGACCCCTTTGCCAGCCTGCTGGCAACCGGGATCACCGCCTGGGTTGGGGTACAGGCGATTATCAATATCGGTGTTGTAACCGGGTCCCTTCCGGTTACCGGCATCCCCCTGCCCTTTATCAGTTACGGCGGGACCTCCCTGCTGATTACCATGGCCGGGGTGGGGATTCTGCTCAATATTTCGAAGTTCTGCAAGACCCGGTAAGAAGAGAGGTGGAAGCCTTGCGTTTTATTGTGTCGGGAGGGGGGACAGGCGGTCATATTTACCCCGCCCTGGCCATTGCCCGGGGACTTCTGGACAGGTATCCCGGAGCTGAAATCCTTTATGTTGGAACCAGGGGTGGCATGGAGGCGGAGATCGTCCCCAGGGAAGGATTGCCCTTCCAGGGAATACCCTCTGCCGGGCTGAAACGGAAACTGTCGCTTAAGAACCTGGGGGTTCTCTGGCAGGCCGGGCGCGGTTTCTGGCAAGCTTCTAAGATTATCAGGCGCTTTCGCCCCCGGGCAGTGATTGGGACCGGTGGTTATGTATGCGGCCCGGTGGTTCTGGCGGCAGGCCTTAAGGGGATCCCAACATTGATTCACGAGCAGAATGCGCTGCCGGGGGTTACGAACCGGATTCTAGCACGCTTTGTCTCCAGGGTTGCCGTGACCTTCGCCGAATCGCTACGTTATTTTCCGCAAAGGGAAAAAGTAGTTCTTACCGGGTTGCCAGTACGCCCGGAAATCTTACAGGCAAACAGGGAAGCGGGGCTCAAAAAACTTAACTTTGAAGCTGACCGTTTCCTGTTGCTGTCCTTTGGGGGAAGCCGGGGAGCAAGGTCCATCAACCAGGCAATGCTGGTGGTGCTTAAAAAATATGCCGGTGATCCCAGGCTGAATATCCTGCATGTAACCGGCAAGTTGGGTTACGAGGATTTTCTTGAGGCCTGCTCAAGAGAGGGTATGGACCTGGCTAAATTTGGGAATGTTACAGTTAGTTCATACCTTTATAATATGCAGGATGCCCTGGCGGCGGCCGACCTGGTTATAAGCAGGGCAGGTGCGGCTACTCTAGCCGAATTAACAGCCCTCGGACTTCCGTCAATCTTGATCCCTTATCCCTATGCGGCAGAAAACCACCAGGAGTTCAACGCCCGTGCCCTGGAAAAAGAGGGCGCAGCTCAGGTTGTGTTGGACAGGCATCTGAAGGGAGAAATCCTCTGCCAGAAGATAGAAGAGTTGTTGAATAAACCGGAATTGCTGGCGCAAATGGCTGAAGCCAGTAAGAGAATGGGTAAGCGAAGAGCCTTGCAAGATATAATAGATTGTGTAGACAATCTCATCAAAAAGTAAAGATAAAATGTTATTTTATGTTAATATAACTATAAACAAGAAGAGGACAAGCTTAAAAATGGACGAATGTAACACCTAGATGGAGAAATGCATAGTATATTCTATATTTTAATGGATTTGTTTTAACTCAAGGTTAAACCCGGCCAGGAAGGAGATGTAATTAGTGCAGAAAAAGCAGCATGTTTATTTTATTGGGATTGGCGGCACTGGTATGAGTGCCATTGCCAGGATCATGCTCGAACTGGGTTACCATGTGACCGGGTCAGACCTGAAAACCTCGGCTGCAAGCGAAAGGCTGGAAGCCTTAGGGGCAATATGCTACCTGGGGCACGCGGAAGAAAACCTGGAGGGCGCCGATCTTGTTGTCACCTCAACTGCTATTCCCCCGGATAACGTTGAACTGCTCAAGGCCCGGGAAAAGGGAATTCCAATTATGCACCGGGGCGAGATGCTGGCCTGGTTGATGCGGCGTCAAAAGGGCATCGCTATTGCAGGGGCGCACGGAAAAACAACCACAACGTCCATGATAGCTCTAATTCTGGAGATGAATAAGCTGGACCCCACCATTCTAATTGGAGGTGATTTGTCAGAAATCGGCGGAAACGCCAAACTTGGTGGGGGAGACTATCTGGTCGCGGAAGCGGATGAGAGCGATGGCTCTTTTTTGAAACTGGACCCCTTTATTGAAGTTATTACCAATATTGAAGACGATCATCTTGATTATTACAAGAGCTTTGACAACATTGTAGCGGCATTCAGTGATTTTATGGCCAAGGTGCCCGATGCGGGAGTAGCTGTGGTTTGCTATGACAATCCCGTTATCAGAGAACTTTTGAAGGGGTATAAGCGTCCCTACCTGACTTATGCCGTGGACTGCCTTGAAGCTGACTATACCTTACAAAATGTCTGCTTCAACGGACAGGCCACAGCAGGCGATGTTTGGGAGCGGGGGGAACTACTGGGAACCCTGGAGTTAAGCGTACCGGGAATTCACAACCTGTCCAACGCCCTGGCCGCAGTGGCGGTGGGACGTTTTATCGGCCTGCCCTTTGACGGAATCTCCGAGTCACTTAAAACATTTAGGGGGGCCGGGCGCAGGTTTCAGCTAAGAGGTGAGGTAGGTGGGATTAAGGTGATCGATGATTATGCCCACCATCCTTCTGAGATTAAAGCAACCCTGAAAGCGGCAAGGCAGATCAAAACCGGGCGGGTGCTGGGCGTTTTCCAGCCGCACCGCTATACCCGGACTTCGCTGCTGGGCGAACGCTTCGGGGATGCTTTCAGCGACGCGGATATAATTATTATTAGCGATATCTACAGCGCCGGAGAAAGGCCCATCAAAGGGGTTTCTGCCAGAACAATAGTATCAGCCATCGAAAAGCACGAAGGCCGAAAGGTCGTCTACCTGCCAACCCGTCAGCAAATTGTGGATTACCTGGTTGAGACAGCCCGTCCCGGGGATATGATTTTGACCATGGGAGCGGGTGATATCTGGTGTGCTGGAGTCGAACTGGTCAACAGATTAAAGGAGCGTCATAAAATTGGCTGATTCAGCTATCTGCCGTGAGCTACAGGAGCTTTTGCCCGGTAAGGTGCGTGCCGGGGAGCCGATGAAAAACCATACCAGCTGGCGTATCGGCGGTCCATGTGAGATTTTTGTTGAACCAGCCAGCCGTGAAGAATTGCAGCTTGTGGTGTCCCATGCTCACCGGCGGCAGGTTCCCCTTCTGGTAATTGGTAATGGTTCCAATCTGCTGGTTACTGAAGAAGGGATACGGGGTATTGTTGTCAAAATCGGCAGCGGCCTGGGGAGGATTGTAACCAGGGACCTGAGGATCACCGCGGAGGCAGGGGCAAAACTGGCCGCAGTTGCGTCAGTTGCCCGGGATAAAGGACTGGGTGGCTTTGAATTCTCAGCGGGCATACCCGGAACCGTTGGTGGAGCGGTGGTTATGAACGCGGGGGCCAACGGCTCCAGCATTTGTTCCCTGGTTAACAAGGTACTGCTGCTCAGCCTGGAAGGGGAGTTTTATCAGAAAGCGAATAAAGATTTTTCCTTCGGTTACCGCTCCAGTATTCTGCAAACTGATCCTGCCATTGTGGTGGAGGCTGAATTTATCTGTTATTACAGGGATAAAAATGAAATCACCGCAGAAATGGAGAGGTATCTCGCCAGGCGCAGGCAAACCCAGCCCCTGGGTTACCCCAATGCTGGAAGTGTGTTCAAAAACCCGCCTGGGGATTCCGCCGGACGTTTGATCGAGGCGGCGGGCCTGAAGGGCTTGAGGATTGGGGACGCTCAAATATCTACCGTTCACGCTAACTTTATCATTAACCTGGGTTCAGCCACGTCCCGGGATATCCTTAGATTAATCGAACTAGCCAGGGAAAAGGTGCTTGGCTGCTTTGGGGTTGAATTGCAGCTGGAAATAAAGGTAATCGGTAATGATTAGGCGGAGGTGGCAGTGTGCAAAAGTTTGTGATCGTAGGTGGCAACCGCCTGAAAGGTACCATTCGGACCAGCGGCTCGAAGAATGCAACTTTGCCGATTCTGGCGGCGAGTATCCTCAACGCCGGCAAGAGCACCATTTACGAGGTACCCCAGTTAAGGGACGTCTCAGTGATGAAAGACGTGCTCACTTACCTTGGGGCAAAAATCGTCAGTGACCGCAATACAATTGAAATTGACACTTCAAACATACAATCAGTTGAAATAAGCGAAGAATTGATGCGCCGCATGCGCGCCTCAAACCTTGTTCTGGGTTCCCTGCTGGGGAGGTTCGGCCGGGTAAAGATCTCCTACCCTGGCGGCTGCCAGATTGGCAGCCGCCCCATGAACCTTCATCTAAAAGGCTTGCAGGCTCTGGGTGCAACCATTCAGGAGAAGTTCGGTTACATCACGGCAGAAGCTAAAAAGCTCCGGGGCACTGATATTCACCTGGACTTGCCAAGCGTAGGGGCCACTGAAAATATTATGATGTCGGCAGTCCTGGCGGAGGGTGTTACGGTTATCCGGAATGCGGCTAAGGAGCCGGAAATCGTCGACCTGCAAAATTTTTTAAACAAGATGGGGGCCAGGGTCAAGGGCGCCGGAACAGATACAATCAAAATCGAGGGTGTACGGCCCAGAGAATTAATCCCTGCCGTGCATACTGTAATCCCCGACCGGATCGAGGCGGGGACACACATGGTGGCGGCAGCTATAACAGGGGGGGAAGTGACGGTAACCAATGTTATCCCGGAACACCTGGAGCCCCTGATTGCCAAGCTCAGGGAAGCTGGCGTAAGCATAACCGTAGGGGACGATTATGTCAAAGTGCAGGGGAACGGGCGGGTTAAAGCCGTCGATATCAAAACCATGCACTATCCGGGTTTCCCCACCGACATGCAGCCCCAGATGATGGCGCTATTAAGCCTGGCAGAGGGTACCAGCGTTATAACCGAGACCATCTTTGAAAACCGGTTTAAGCATGTGGCAGAACTGCGCAGAATGGGGGCTGACATTAAGGTAGAGGGTCAGTCGGCCATCATCAAGGGGGTTGAAAAGCTCAGCGGGGCCTACCTGGAGGCCAGTGACCTGAGGGCCGGGGCGTCGCTGGTGCTGGCAGCCCTGGCCGCCGAAGACGGTACCGTCCTGGAAAATGTACACCATATCGACCGCGGTTACGAGAGGCTGGAAGTAAAATATAACTCCCTCGGAGCAAGAATAATTAGAGTTCACAACTAGTGGCTCTTTTTTTAATTGTTTAATGGACAAGGAAAGGGCTTGCTGCAAAAATAGGAAACCGCTAAGAGCGGCTTCCTTTAGGGGGGTTTTAGAATTAATGAAATTGTATCCTTCTCTGGAAAGTTACAGGCAAGACCGGCGGTTTTTTGAAAACTTGGTGGATTTGCCGGACCAGCCGTCTATATTCCGGTAAGGAAGATGGATGATATCTGTTTTATTCTAGATGAAGAAGAAACCAAATCCGATGACCAGCAGAATCAGGATCAGGAAGAGGATAAAAGCTACGTTCTGTCCGCAGGCGCCTGCTCCGTCAAATGCCCCTCCTGAAGCGCCACTGGCTGCGCCTCCTACTAAACCAAATGCCATCTTAGATTCCTCCTTTTGGGATTAATACTCTTCGCAGATTACAGATTTTTTGACCATAACATCTGGAATTTGTAATGCTTTCAACAACCAGTCAGGTTTTTAGATAAAGCAAAAACCAAATCCGGCCACAAGAAGGATGAGAATCAGGAAAAGGATGAAGGCCCAGTTGCTCAATCCGCCTGAACCAACTCCGCCACAGCTGCCGCCGGTTCCGGCTGCGCCGAATGCCATTATAATTCCTCCTTTATATATCGATTAAAAAATATTCAGGGGATTCTTTTGTTTTAAATTATGGAAAGCTGTAGAGCATTGTTGGCATTTCAGAAAATGCCTGCCGGCTTTGACGTTTATCCTGCGAAATTCCTCCCTTCTGCTGCTTTACAGTATCTTATGATTTTAAATCTTTAGTTGTCACTGGATCAGGTAAAATCTAACATATTATTTTGTTTATTCCAAAGTAGTCATATATCCCGGCTTAAGTTCACACTGTAATTATCCAAAATCAGACATTATTTTCTTTTAAAGATTCTTATGGACAAGGCTTACTTGGTTGGTATAATTACATATGGGGAAAACTAATTGAGACGGACCGGAGTGAAATTCTTGACCGGTTATTATAATAGAGGCAGCGGGAAGAAAAAGTGGAATGTCCTGGAAAGTGTTTTTTTTATTTTAATAGTTATTGTAAGCGGCTATGTCCTGCTGCAGTCCCCAATTTTTGAAGTCCACCGGGTTCTGGTGCGGGGCAACGAGAATATCAGCGAGGAGCAAATAATTTCTCTTGCTAATATCGGTATTGGTGAAAACATTTTTAAGGTTGATCTGAATACCGCCAGAGCCAACCTGGAATTGCACTCAATGATCAAAGAAGTTCAGGTTGTTCGCTCTCTTCCATCCTCTGTGGTCATAAATGTCTATGAGCGCAAACCCCTGGCCCTTTTGCCCACCCGGGAAGGCTTTATCAAGGTGGACGAAGAAGGTGTTTATTTACAGGAAGCCAAGGCCGGTACTCCCGGACTGCCCGTGTTGACGGGCATTGAGTATGAACTGCCCAATCCCGGTCAGGCTGTACAATCGGAAAGACTGGGAGACGCCCTGAAGGTAATCACCGGATTGCCTGCTTCAGTTGTAGCCAGTCTTTCGGAAGTCCACTCCGGTAAGGATGGTCAAATAATCATTTACACCCTGGAGGGGATCCAGTGCCGTTTGGGTCTGGCCATGGAGATACCGGAAAAAGGGGCAATCCTGGAGCAGCTTTTGCTGCAATTGAGCATACACAAGGATAAAATTAATTATATTGACCTTTCTTGTGTCGGCCAGCCGGTGGTCTTTTACAAAGTTCAATAACGGGGGAGATGTTTTTGAGAAGCTACCAGTGGGCCGTTATCCTGGTTGGTCTGGTCCTTGGGATTATGTTAGCTGCACAGTACCGTGTTACCAGGGAGATTCAGGCCAGCGAGGCTGTGCAGAGAGCACAGGAACTTTCCGCTCAGGTTGAAAAACTCAAAATTGAACGGGATAGCTTCCAGAAACGGGTAGATGAACTACGTTCTCAACTGGATCAAGTAAATGCGGGTCCCCAGGTTTCCGAAATTAAGGAAGCGCTGGAACATGCCATAATTGAGGCCGGTGTAAGCGAAGTAAAGGGCCCCGGTGTCGAGGTTACCTTAAACGACAGCAACGTTGCCCTTAAGCCGGGTCAGAACCCGAATCTTTATGTCCTGCATGATGAAGATATCTTGCTGGTCCTGAACGAATTGAGGGCGGCCGGCGCGGAAGCTCTTTCCATAAACGGACAGAGACTTTTGGCTACCACGGAAGTCCGCTGTACCGGTCCGACCATTCTCCTGAATAAGAATAAGCGCCTGGCGCCTCCCTATGTAATTACGGCCATCGGCAACCCTGATACCCTGGAAAGTTCCCTAAAGATGAAAGGCGGAGTAGCGGAAACTCTCCAGTTTTGGGGGATCCAGGTCGCGGTTAAAAAATTGCCCGAAGTAACCGTACCTGCCTACAGTGGAGGTATCAGGTACGAATATGCCAGAGCAGAGAGTTAGGGGATTTGGTCTTGAATAAGTCAACCTATCTATATATAACAATTTTTGCTGTGGTAGTGGGTTCAATGCTGGCCATGCAGTTTCGCACAGCCAGCAGTCAGGATCTACCGCTTCCCTTTGACAGGGTTCAGGAATTAACCATTGAAAAAAAGCAGCTGGAAAAAGACGTGACGCAACTTCAGAAAGAGGTTGCTGACCTGGAAGCAAAGCTGGAGGAGGCCATGGAAAGTCACGCCGGGGCTGCTGGGGCGCTGGAAAGTGAGCTGTATAAAATCAAGCTCTATGCCGGTCTTCTGCCCCTGGTGGGTCCGGGAGTGGAAGTGACGCTGGATAACACGCCCGGCGCCGAATTAGGTTACGGTGAAAATGCGGGCTATATTATCAGGGATGAAGATTTACTGAAGGTATTAAACGACCTGCGGGGCGCCGGAGCGGAGGCTATAGCTATAAACGGCCAGAGGATTTTGGCCACCAGCCAGGTCCGCCTGGCGGGAAATCATATTAATGTAAACCTCACCAGGCTATCACCTCCATATAAAATTATCGCCATCGGCAATCCGGGCGCGCTGAAGAGCAGTCTGGAGATAAAAGGCGGGCTGGCAGAATACTTAACCGAGCAAGGGGCGCTTGTGAACGTGGAGGCCAAGGAACAAATCCGGGTGCCTGCTTACGACGGTTCCCTGCGCCCGGAGTATGCCAGACCTACCCAGAAATAAGCTCTGGTTATGTCTATTTTACAATAAATACTAGATGGGCGAAGGTGATGGCTAAAATGTGGTTGGGACTTTGGTTGACAATTATCGGTATTGCAGTGGGTGTCCTTATCGGGCTCAACATGCCCGTCGTCCTGCCCCATGCTTATGCCAAATATTTTTCCGTGGCTGCCCTGGCGGCTCTGGACTCGGTTTTTGGCGGCTTGCGTGCTGCCATGGAAGAACACTTTGATAACACGATTTTTATTACCGGTTTTTTCAGTAACGCCCTGCTTGCCGCAGGGCTGGCCTTTGTTGGAGAACGTCTGGGAATCGATCTTTACCTGGCTGCAGTGGTGGCCTTTGGTGTCAGGCTGTTCCAGAACATTGCCATTATCCGCCGTCACCTTTTAAAAAAATAATTTTTTAAAAGGGAAATCGCCATTTACGTGGAATCCTAACACAACAGCCAAAGTTTGGTCGGGAGGCGCCCTGGTTGGCTAAAGATTTACCCGTTGTATTAATGGGCCTTGATCCAGGCACGTCGAAGAACGCCGTGGTCATTGCCATTATTTACAAAGGCTCCCTTGAGCTGGTAGGAGCGGGGGAATCTCCGAGCGTAGGTATCCATAAGGGCGTAATAGAAAATCCTGCTCTCGCGGCAAGGTCCATTAAACAAGCCGTAGAAAAAGCTGAAAAGATGGCGGGGGTCAGGGTAAACAGGGTTTCTGTCAGTTATTGCAGTGCAAATGTAAAAGTTCTAAATTCCCCGGGCAGCTTTTCGTTGAACGGGCCTTCCGGTTCCTGCCCCGGGAAAGAACGCCCTGCAGTTACAGGGATTGATCCGGCGCTGGCAGCTGTGCCCCCGGGTCAGAGGATTATTGAGCATCTACCGGCGCCCTTAACAGGAACAACTCCCGGGGTGGAGCAAGACTGCGGCCGGGTTTTAACAGCTCCTTCGGAAGATATTGCGAATTTAATAGAGTGCGCGCACCTTGCTGGCCTCGCCGTTCAGGAAGTGGTCTACAGTCCCCTGGCCTGTTCATGTGCTTTGCTAACGCCGGCTGAAATAGAATTGGGAACTATTCTGATTGATATCGGAGCGGGGATTACCTCCGTTAGTATTTTCAACAGGGGTTCACTCAGGGAAACAACCGTACTTCCCCTGGGGGGGGAGCACCTGGCCGGTGACCTGGCTATCGGACTTAGCCTGTCCCTGACCCGAGCCGTGGAAATATTAAGGGAATATAGGACTGAAGAAGTCCCCGGGGGTGAAGATGGCGGCCCAGGAAGCGGTGTATGTGACGCTGTTAAAGGTAAGAATTCCCGGGAACTGGTTCATTCAATCATTGAGGCCAGGCTCACGGAGATATTTACTCTCGCCGGCGAAGTGATCAGGGGTTTTGATTACCCTGGTGCCCTGCCCGGGGGAGTCGTGATTCATGGAGGCGTATCCCAGTTAAGCGGAATATCCCGTATAGCAGAAAACATATTACAGATGCCTGTCCGGATTGGCCGGCTGCAAAACCCGGGGCCTGATTTGAGCCCTACCTTTGCAAATGCCCTGGGACTTGTTAAATATCGTTTTTCGCGCTTGCAGGGTGATAGGAAGTTAGGAAACCGCTGGGAACAAAACAAAGGTTTTGTGGGTAAGATTTTTAACTGGTTTGAGGATCGAACAAGGAGATAATATTAGCTAGTTATCAAGCAGTACGCTCATCAGTAGTTTCAGGCGCTGGATGCGGCGGTTCACGAATTAATCCAAGGGATAGTAATTATAGAGGGGGACTAAAGGCATGCTTGACTTTGAACTCGACCTTGATCACTTCGCCAATATAAAGGTTATTGGGGTCGGGGGGGGTGGCAATAACGCGGTAAACAGGATGATTCACGCAGGTCTCAAAGGAGTAGAGTTTATCGCAGTTAACACCGACGCCCAGGCGCTTTATCTGTCACAGTCTAATCACAAAATTCAAATTGGCACCAAACTGACGAAAGGACTGGGTTCTGGCGGCAACCCCGAAATTGGCAAAAAGGCTGCCGAAGAGAGTCGTGATGAAATCATGCAGGCCTTGAAGGGTTCTGACATGGTATTTGTCACAGCCGGCATGGGTGGGGGAACAGGCACCGGAGCTGCCCCCATTGTGGCTGAGGTTGCCAAGGAACTGGGAGCCCTGACCGTGGGTGTTGTCACCAAGCCCTTTACATTCGAAGGGCGCAAGAGAGCCGCCCAGGCGGAAGCCGGAATTGAGATTCTGAAGGAAAAGGTTGACACGCTGATTACCATACCCAACGACAGGCTATTACAGGTAATTGAAAAGCAAACATCCATTGTTGAGGCTTTCCGGATTGCAGATGATGTGCTGCGCCAGGGTGTCCAGGGTATTTCCGACCTGATTGCTGTACCCGGTTTAATTAACCTGGATTTTGCCGATGTTAAAACCATTATGAAGGAAACCGGTTCCGCTTTGATGGGTATCGGCATTGCATCCGGGGATAACAGGGCTACGGAGGCTGCCCGGGCATCCATTTCCAGCCCGCTGCTGGAAACCTCCATTGAGGGGGCCAGAGGAGTCTTATTGAACATTACAGGAGGTACTTCCCTGGGCCTGTTTGAGGTAAACGAAGCAGCTGAGATTATTGCCCAGGCCGCTGATCCGGAGGCAAACATTATTTTTGGAGCTGTTATCGACGAGCGGATGGAAGATGATGTCCGGGTAACTGTTATTGCCACGGGATTTGAACAGCGGGAACCAAAAAAGGGACGCACCATTGATGAATTGGATATTAAACCATTGTCTACCCATGATGATCTGGATATTCCTGCTTTCTTGCGCAGACGTTAAAGTAAACACCCCTGCTGGGCAGGGGATTTTTATGAAAGGAGTATAAATAAAACCCGCTCAACCAAAGCTATAAGAGATTCTAGCAGAAGGGGGGGCGGTATATGGCAGGGCGTAAAAAGAAGCCCGTTAAGATTGAAGTCAGAGGAAACCGCAAGGAAGATTTAAACCGGTTCCGGGGAACGCAAAAAGTAATCGACCCGGAACTGGGTCCCGAGAATAAATAGACAATAAATACCTTACAGAAAAGGGAGAAACGATGAATAAGAATAAAACGCCGCGGCTGACCATGCTGGCCAGCAGCGCCGGGTGAGCTGCGAAGCTGAGTCCTCAGGACCTGGCACAGGTGCTGTGCCGGCTGGCTCCGGTGGAGGATCCGAACTTGCTTGTAGGTTCCTCCACCTGCGACGACGCGGCGGTTTACCGCCTGAATGATCAGATAGCCATTGTCCAGACAGTGGATTATTTTACACCTGTGGTGGACGATCCCTATACCTTTGGAGCCATAACCGCGGCAAATGCTTTGAGCGATATATACGCCATGGGAGCAAAACCGCTCCTGGCCTTGAATATTATCGGCTTTCCCTGCAAGGCCCTGTCCCTGGAAGTGCTGGTGGATATCCTGCGGGGAGGTGCCGACAAGGTTAAAGAAGCCGGAGCCCTGGTGGTGGGCGGCCACACTATTGAGGATAAAGAGCCTAAGTACGGGCTTGCCGTTACCGGCCTGGTACATCCGGACAGGGTTGTAAAAAATGCCGGGGCGCTTCCGGGGGATGTACTGATTTTAACCAAGCCCTTGGGAACCGGCATTATCGTTACGGCTGCTAAAGGTGAAATGGCTGACGAACGGACATATAACAGTGCTGTAAAGTTGATGGAGGCACTGAACGATCGGGCTTCCCGAATTATGCTTGAAGCCGGGGCCCATGCCTGCACGGACATCACCGGCTTCGGGTTGCTGGGCCATCTTTACGAAATGGTAGCAGCCAGCAACGTGGGTGCTCGCGTCTTTTTGTCACAAATACCCGTCCTGGAAAAGGTCCGTGAGCTAGCCTCCAGCGGCTTGATTCCGAGTGGAGCCTACCGGAACCTCAACTATCTGGAGGAAAAGCTACAATGGAACGGTTCCATTGATGAAACTGACAAACTGATCCTTACCGACCCCCAGACATCGGGGGGGCTCCTGATGGCCGTCCCGGGGGATAAAGCAGCAGCAACCCTGGAAGCACTGGAAGCTGAAGGGGTAACGGGAGCAAAAATTGGTGAAATTATTGATTGTGAACAGCCTTTGATCATGATTGCAGACTGATTTGAAAATAAACCGGCTTGTCCTAAATAGGAACTATTATCACCAGGTCAGGGAGTATTTTCAAAATATTGATCCAGTATTTGGTCCAGTTTGGTTTTGGGTCCGGGATGAGCCCGCCGGGAGAATCCGGGCAAACAGGCCTTTACTACAAGAGTCAAATTGGTTTCCAGAAAGCATGCCGGGAGTCCCGCTATGCTCAGGATTAACCTGTGGCTCCGGGCAGGTTTTTTGACGTTGGCACAGCCAGCGTCTTTTTTGTTTTCCAATTTCGTTCTGATTTGTGGCATAAGATGTATTTATAAAACTGCAATCTGTGTTTTTTGCAGTAAAATGTCAGGGAAAAAATTACAGTTGTATTCAGAACACGACAAATTCTCAAGCCTGGACAATGTATAATAAGGCCAGCATTGTTATTATTTAGCCAACCTGTCATAAAGCATGAAAGCTTACGATAAAATGGTAAGAGAGGTTTTATAATATTTTCTGGAAAGTTTGCTCCAGGAACGGGAGAATAAATCTATGACGGCATATACCGTCTATCTCGACCAGGTTTTCCTGGGCAACATGGTCATGAACTACGCCATTCTGTGGGCTGCCTCAAAGTTAAGCCGCGTTCCGGTTGGGAAAACCCGGCTTGCCGCAGGAGCAGCGCTGGGGGCCGGCTATGCAGTGGTTGCTTTATTACCCGGCTGCGGCCTTCTCTTAACAACAGGTTTTAAAACTGCCGCTTCCATTATAATAACAGCCGCAACATTCTTCCCTGTTTCCCTCCGGAAGTTTATCACCTGTCTTGGTTGCTTTTATCTAACCTCCTTCGTGCTGGGCGGGCTGGTGTTCGGAGTCATCTTCTTTCTTCATGCAGGACCCATAACCAGTCTTAATGGTGTTGGCGTCACCATCAACCAGCACCTGTGGAAGGGTATTCTTCTGGGGCTAGCAACCTTTTGGGCAGCTGTAAAAGGTTTTGGCGCCCTTCAAAGGAAGGGCTTGCTGGAGAACTTCTTTAAAATTCCTGTTTTGATCCGTGCGGAAAATAAACAGGTAAAAGTCGATGCGCTGCTAGATACCGGTAACCAGTTAAAAGATCCCATGACCGGGCGCCCTGTGATCGTTGTTGAATACACCTCTTTAAAACCCCTTTTGCCTGTGCAGTTACACCCTTTTTTTGAAGCGGACGGGGATGCCGACATCTGGGAGATTTTAAGTTCCCTGGGCGGGTGCGGCGCTGCTTCGCGCTTTTGTGCCATTCCCTTTCAGTCCCTGGGTAAGACAGAGGGGCTGCTTCTTGGTTACCGTCCCGATGAAGTGTTGTTGGAGCAGAATGGCCGGCAGCCCTGCGCGGTTAAGGCGATTTTGGCCATTTACCGGAAAAGCCTGTTTCCCGGCGGGTCTTATCAGGCGCTGCTGGGACCCAACCTGCTTGAAGAGGCCTCCTAGCCTGACTTCCACCTGGTCCAGGCAGAGGGACGGGCCGGTCCGGCAGGCTTCCCAATTGTAGCGTCGCAGCCTGGTCCTGCAGGGACGGGTCTGACAGGAACAAGCGAATTTATCCTGTCAGATTGAATTTACACCTCTGATTCAGTCCGGGCAGTTATAGTGCCCAGCGGAGGGAGGACTTGTGTGTGTTTTCTAAGATATTCTGGCGTGCACGGTGGAGGGGCCGTCTGGCATTGCTGCGCCTGCTGCTCTGGTTGGGTTACCGTCCGCGGATCTATTATGTCGGCAGCAACGAAGCTTTACCACCGCCTTTGAGTACCGATGAGGAAATCTTTTTGATCGACCGCCTGGAATCCGGGGACGGGACGGTCAGGAGCATCTTAATTGAAAGAAACCTGCGTTTGGTGGTTTATATCGCCCGAAAATTTGAGAATACCGGGGTGGGAATTGAAGATCTGGTATCCATCGGTACCATCGGCCTGATTAAAGCGGTGAATACCTTTGACCCGGCCAAAAAAATTAAACTGGCTACCTATGCTTCCCGCTGTATTGAGAATGAGATCCTTATGTACCTGCGTCGGAATAACAAGACCCGGGCGGAGGTCTCCTTTGATGAACCGCTGAATATCGACTGGGATGGAAATGAACTGCTGCTGTCGGACGTTCTGGGTACGGAAAACGATGTCATCTACAAATATATCGAAGAGGAGGTTGATAAAAAACTGCTTCACCTGGCTCTGCAAAAGCTCTCCGGCCGGGAACGCAAAATTATGGAACTGCGTTTCGGCCTGAACAACGGAATAGAAAAAACCCAAAAGGAGGTTGCCGATCTTCTGGGGATATCTCAGTCTTATATTTCGAGGCTGGAGAAAAGGATAATTAAAAGGTTGAAAAAAGAGATCCACCGCATGGAGTGAGAAGAACTCAGAAAATGGATTACATGCAATCCACAGCTGCCTTTCGTCTTCGTTATACTGGAGGACGCTTTTTTTATGCCCTTAACAGGTGTGTATAAATCAAATTGGGCCTGGCAATAATGAAAACGAAAATGATAAAAAAATATGACGCCGGATAAAAGATGGGGGGCCTTCTATGCTGGTGAACAAGGTGGAGATCTGTGGTGTCAATACATCTAAACTCCCTGTACTGACAAGCAGTCAGATGCGCGCCTTGTTTGAGGCCATGCATAAAGGAGAACCCTCCGCCCGAACACAGCTGGTTAACGGCAATCTCAGGCTTGTCCTAAGTGTAATTCAGCGTTTTACAAACAGGGGCGAATATGTGGACGACCTTTTCCAGGTGGGCTGTATCGGCCTGATGAAGGCCATTGACAACTTTGATCTTTCCCAGAATGTAAAGTTTTCCACATATGCAGTGCCCATGATTATTGGAGAAATCCGCCGTTACCTGAGGGACAATAATCCCATCCGGGTTAGCCGCTCCCTCCGTGACGTTGCCTATAAAGCTCTGCAGGTGAGGGACGCCCTCGTCAACAAATATTCCCGGGAACCCTCTATAAATGAAATAGCCGGAGAATTAAAAATGCCCAGGGAAGAGATAGTTTTCGCCCTGGATGCCATTCAGGAACCCATTTCCCTGTTTGAGCCCATTTACCATGACGGCGGGGATCCCATTTTTGTCATGGACCAGATCAGTGACGAAAAGAACCAGGACATGAACTGGTTGGAGGGTATCGCTATCCGGGACGCCCTTAGAAAACTGAGTGACCGGGAGAAGCTTATTTTAACGCTCCGCTTTTACGAGGGAAAAACTCAAATGGAGGTGGCGGAAGAAATCGGCATCTCCCAGGCACAGGTTTCCAGGCTGGAAAAAGCAGCGCTCAACCACATGCGAAAATACGTGTAATATGATGTAGTCGCGTAATACGTGTGTTAACATAACATTAGCGTTGTCCAAAAATCATGCCGAAAATTCAAGTTCTAAGTATAGAGCTTCTCAACGTAATTGTCGGTATTGGTCTCCTTGAGTTGCTGAAAAAAGTTCTTGTAAAAAATTGGCTCAAACAATTGAATTAATTTAGATTATACGATATTCCAATTCTGCATTTGAAAGCTCCCTTATTTTAGAGATTCGGGCAGGGTTTTCCCTCCTTTCTCTATAATAAGGGAGCTTTCTTGTAAAAAGCGTTTTTCTCGTAATATCTATGCTTTTATGGTTTGAGATAATGAAGGTTTCTATGAACTACTCCAGTGATATATTTGATTTTTAATCTTCCTTATAACCAGGCAAAAATCAAATAATGATCATGCTGGTCGTGGCTGCAGGCAGTTATTAGTCGTAGCGCTGGCGGTTTTTGTTCCCGTTTCTTTAAGCCAATCCTATTTCGGAGAACTTGCGACTATATTTCCGTGCTGCTCAAGGGTATCATCCAGAGGTTCACTTTTCGGCATATTTTTCATTTCCATGAAAACAAGGGCAGCCGTTAGGATTACTGCCAGGCCATCAGCAATAGGCGCTGTTCTCCATACTCCGTCGATTCCCCAAAAATGCGGCAGAATCAGAAGAAGGGGGATAAACAGCAGGACCTGCCTGGACAGGCTGAGAATGGTGGATTGAACCGGCTTGCCCACTGCTTGAAAATAGTTTGAACCAATTATTTGAAACCCTACAACCGGAAACATCGCAAAGAAAGTCAGCATGGCGCCGGAAGTTAATTCAGTAAGGGCAGTATCTCCTTTGCTGAACAGGCTTACAATTTGGATCGGCCAGATATGAATTGCCAGGTAGCCGGTCAGGGCAATGCAGGTAGCGGCTATTATAGCCTTTTTAAAGGTTTCTTTAACCCTGTGGTATTGCCGGGCGCCGTAGTTATAACCGATAAGGGGCTGGGCCCCTTGACTGAGTCCCACAATAGGCATGAACATTAGGGCGGCTATACTCATCATAATGCCCACGGCCGAAAGAGCCAGGTCCCCGCCATAAACCAGGAGGGTTTTGTTTAAAATGGATTGCTGGATACTGTGGGCTATTTGCATACCAAAGGGAGCAAAGCCGATGGAGACAATACTGAGAAGGATCGGCAGCTGCAGCTTAAGGTTTTTCAACCTGATTTTGACCACGCTACGGCCAGACAGGTAATAACTCAACACCCAGATTGATGAAATAAATTGACCGGAAACAGTAGCTAAAGCCGAACCTTTGATTCCCAGTCCCAGTTTAAAAATGAAAATATAATTTAAAACACAGTTTATTAAGGCGCCGGTGACTTGAGTCAGCATGGACAGCCTGGGATTGCCCTCCGCCCTGATAAAGTTGTTCATACCCATACCGAGGGAACCAAAAACAGATCCCAGCATTATTATTTGGACGAAATCCAGGGCGTAGGGTAAAACCTCCGGGCTTGCCCCGAAGAACACCAGGATCGGCTCGGGGAAGAGCAGATAGATTATTGTTATAATTAACGGCAAGATAACTAACATTACTGCGCCGTTACCGGCCACTTTTTCTGCTTCTTCTATTTTCTGTTGCCCCAGCCGGATTGAAATTAAAGCAGTGGCGCCTATACCGATTAAAATAGAAACAGCCAGGAGAATAATCATGAGCGGGAAAGCTACGGTTGTTGCCGCAATGGCTATCGAGCCGATTCCACGCCCCACGAAGATCCTGTCCACTATGTTATATAGTGCGTTGACGAGCATTGCTATGATAGCAGGCAGGGAAAATTTCCACAGCAGTTTGTTGATGTTCTGATCGCGCATTTCCAAGCTGTTATTCATGTTAGCCCACCTGTAGTTTTTTCATAAATTCCACTGCAAAACGCAAGCTTTCGGTAAACTGTTTTAATTCCCCGGGGTCGACGTCCTGGAAAAAAAGACTTAAGTTCTGGATATAGTTATCCATGATTTTATTCATTTCACATCTTCCGGCAGGAGTGAGAGAGATCAGTGACTTTCGCCTGTCCATGGGATCATTACAGCGCTTAACCAGACCCATTTCTTCCAACTGGTCGATCAGTGCCGTCAGGCTGCCTCTCTCGATATCCAGTAATCTGCCGATTTCGGTTGGGATCAGGTGTTTATGCTGATATAATACACTGATAATCTTCACATGATTCTTCTTGAGCATGGGTAAGCATTCATAATAACGTCGATAACGGGATAGAAATTTTTCGTGAAAGATACCAAAAAAGGTAAACAATAAATCATGTAATTCTTCAGCTTCCTGGTAATTCACGAAAACCACCGCTAAATGCTTAGAATACTAATATTAAGTATTCTGACATTTAATCAGAATACACCATAAAATAACACAGAATATTTATTGTGTCAATGGGAATATGGACACGGGAAGAGCCGTTTAAAGACGCCGGGGTATGGTCCTTAAGCGGTATTAATCTAGAGAAGCTTAGATGCACCAATACAGGGGAATATCAAGTGCAAGGGAATAATAAACGTTTTATTACTAAAGAAAACGGGGCAGTTACTAATAACCGCCCCGTTAATTATCATGTTGTTTTAAATGAAGCCAAAAAGGAAGAAGATGATAATTATGATGATGAAGAACGTGAAGAAGAAATTTAAGCTAAAGGAAGCGGATATACCGCCGCCCACGCCTCCTCCGGTGCCAAACGCCATAAAGTTCGACCCTCCTTATATAAACTTTTTTTCTATAATATGTTTATAAGGAGAGTTCTGTTACAGGCCGTATTCCTATCCTGTGGATCACTTTTCCTTAAGCCGTTTCAGTCTCAGGTATAGTGTAACCGCAGTAGCAATTAAAACGAGACTTACCAGTTGAGCAACCCTGAATGGTCCCAGGTACAGACTGTCCATGCGTAACCCCTCAATAAAAAACCGGCCGGCGGAATACAGGGCCAGATATGATAGAAAAATCTGGCCTGGGATATGGCTTCGCCGGATTAAAACCATTAAAAAGGCAAAGACAAGCAGGTTCCAGACGGATTCGTATAAAAAAGTAGGGTGGTGATACTGTCCGTTAATGAACATTTGATTTTGGATGAAATCCGGAAAGCGGCTGATGTATTCCAATGTTACCGGGCCACCGTAAGCCTCCTGGTTCATGAAGTTGCCCCACCGCCCTATGGCCTGGCCTAGAATGATACTGGGTGCAAAGATATCACTGAGTTTCCAAAAATCGAGTTTATGTTTGCGCACGTAAAAATAGCCGGCAAGAAAGCCTCCCAGTAGACCCCCGTGAATGGCCAGACCACCATGCCAGGTGGCAAATATCTCCAGGGGATTGAGTTTATAATAATCCCAGTTAAAAAATACATAGTAAAGCCTGGCCATAATAATTGCCGCAGGTATAATCAAGATCAACATATTTAAGATATGTTCGGGATTAATACCCTGGCGGGATGCGTTGTAATAAGCCAGGGCTGTTCCCACGACGAAGGCGGAAGTTATAATAACCCCGTACCAGTAGATGGTTATAGGTCCTATTTGAATGGCAACCGGATCGAGCACCATTATTTCCCCCTGTTAACATTTACCCCATCGTAATATAATCAATAATGGTTTTGCAACTAACTTCTATATTTTCTACGCCGGACCATACTTCTATTCTTTTAATATATCACAGGGACTTCCCGCAGGGTTAGTTTTTGCCACTGCAGGAGAGAGGAAATCTAAAATAAATTTAAATAAATTAACAGAGAACCCCTTAGCCTTGAAGTATAACCAGGGACCCTCTGTAGTTTGGTTATTTTAAAGTTGAATTTTATATTTACTTTTTCTCCTGAGCTTTTGGTTGTAATTTGGAAACCCATTTGTTTCCGGACTCCCTTATTAAAAGAGGTTTGGACATAGAGAAGAGGTTTGGCTAATTTCCCTTTATTTCCTTAGCTAAATCAGACTCATCTACCACCTGTACTAACTGGCTCACTTTCGTAAAATAATCGCTTATCACTTTCCGCCATCTATGGTCAGGTCGATTTTAACAGGTTCAAAATAAGATTACCCTCACTTTAAAATTATGGATTTATCATTAACCAGTCAATAGGCAGTATTTTGTCAAAAGGGGTTAAGAATTTATGTCGCTTTTCCATATAATATTTGGGATTTTAATATTGGGGATTTCGCTCTTGCTGCTGAAGAGGTTGATTAGTTCTTTGGGATTATGGCAGGAAAAATCAAGGTTTTCCAGAATAGCCAGGAATAAAGAAGGAATTAATCATATAGGAACAAACAGGGGGGTGTTTGATTTCAAAAACTCTGATAAGTGGTTAATAGAACGCCGTCTTATGGTTGAAAACCAGCTTAAGCTTCGCGGTATCAAAAATGAGACTGTTCTTAAAAGCATGCTTACTGTACCCCGCCACTGTTTTGTTCCTGCCAATATGCAGAAATATGCCTATCTTGACGGACCTCTGCCCATCGGAGAAGGGCAAACAATTAGCCAGCCTTACATTGTTGCGCTCATGGCTGAACTCCTGGAACCTTCTCCGGGGAATAAGGTTTTGGAAATAGGAACTGGCTCCGGCTATGCAGCGGCTGTTCTGGCACAAATTGTTTCAAAAGTCTATACCATCGAACGTCATGCGAGCCTGGCTGCCAAAGCACAGGAGGTTTTTAAAGCCCTGGATTACAGGAATATAATCACCCGGGTCGGTGACGGAACTAAGGGGTGGCCGGAAGAAGCTCCCTTCGATGGTATCCTTGTATCAGCCGGTGCGCCTGGGGTACCGGAATCACTGTGCAATCAGCTAAAACCGGGCGGGCGCCTGGTTATTCCCGCCGGTGACAGGCAATGCCAGGAGTTGTTACTGGTCCGGCGTAATGAAGACGGCAGCTTCTCGGAGGAAAAACTGGGGGAAGTGGTCTTCGTGCCCCTAATAGGTGAAGAGGGCTGGCACCAGGAATAAACATGCATTTTGGACATTAGCAAGACATTAGCAAATGTGGAGTATTAATTAAGAGACTGTGTGGATCATGTATCTATATTGAAGCAATCCACTGTTAATACAGTAAGACAGTGTTACGAAAATGTACTTAATCAAAGAATAAAACATGCTATTAGGGTAATGCCCGGCGGTCATGAATTCTTCGGGCTTATTTGTTGTTTGTCCGTGGCTACCCTGATCCCGAAATATTATACAGGGGTGCCGGCCTGGTTTTTAAATATTAAAGGTGCTGGATCACAATCATGGTTTTTGACCCATCGTAGATATTGCGCCCAATAAGCTGACATTTCATCGCTGTCTCAAGGGCCCGGTGCATAAACCAATGGTGGTGCAATACGGTACCCAAAACAAAAAAGCTTCCGGAATTCCGGAAGCTTTGATTTTTCTGGCGGGAGTGCGTGGGAATCGAACCCACCCAGGACAGGAGCACTGCCCCGCGACTGGTTTTGAAGACCAGGAGCACCACCAGGCACCATCCACCCCCGTAAAATTAGCTTGATTTATTACTGCGTCAACCATTATAACATTAAAGGAGCAGTCAGGCAAGAAAGGTTCTTTATATAAAACGGAGTCATGATTGTAATGAGTTATTATAAATCGGAGAGGATTATCTGATTGAATAATTTTCGGCATAATTATGTGTAAAAAGACAAAATACGTCATATTTAACAAATAATAAAACACTATCACTTGGAGTGGAAGGACTTTTCAAACAATTTTACCGGTTAAGATGAAGGATTTCATCCTGAGTCAGCGAATATCTTACTAAGATAATACGCATACTAAATTAGTTTTTATGTCGATAGAGATATTTTTTTGTTTTTTTTGATGTGAGTGGGTGGGGATGTATAATGCTGGAGTTTTTTGGGGAGATAAAACAGGACTTGCAGGTGGTGGAAAGAGAACTTAATTCCGTAGTACGAACGCAAAATGCTCTTCTTACGGAGACTTCTACCCATCTTCTGAATGCGGGCGGCAAGCGTTTGAGGCCGGCGTTAATCCTGTTCAGTGCTAAATTCTATAATTATGATCTGGAAAAGGTTTTACCGCTGGCGGTTGCCATTGAGTTGATCCATATGTCGAGTCTGGTTCACGACGATGTTGTAGACGCTTCCATGACCCGCCGCGGTATTCCTACGGTAAAAGCCAAGTGGGGCAACAGCATTTCAATCCATATCGGCTCCTACTTCTTTGCAAAATCATTGAACCTGATCGCCCGTTATGAAGGAATACCGCTGATTTCAAAGGTTCTATCCGATACCAGCGTAAAGATGTGCGAGGGTGAAATCCATCAAATATCCGCATCGTTTAATGTTCAACAGAACCTAAGGGACTACCTGTACCGGATTAATCGCAAAACTGCCCTTCTGATAGCAGCCAGCGCCCAGTTGGGTGCGGTGGCCTGCGGGGCGCCAAAAAGCATACACATGCCCCTGCGGCGTTACGGGCATGGTATCGGTATGGCATTCCAGATTACCGATGACATCCTGGATATGGTTTCGGAGCAGAGCCAGTTGGGTAAGCCAGTAGGAGGAGACCTGCGTCAGGGGATTATAACCCTTCCGGTGATTCGTGCTTTGGCCTGCAGTAAAGAGAGGGAACGTTTGAAAATCCTCGTTCACAAAGTGGATAAAAGCGAGGATGAGGTCCAGGAATGTATCAGAATAATCAAGGAGTGCGGCGCCATTGATTATTCTTTTGAGATTGCCTTAAAGTATATTAAAAAGGCAAAAGAGGAGTTGAAGCATCTACCGGATATTCCCACCAGGTTAACCTTGAATCTGGCGGCCGATTTCGTAGGTGCGAGGAAGTTTTAATCGACAAAAGGGTGGTGTAAGCTTGCCCGGGCGTTATCCCGTATTCCTGGATTTATCCCAAAAACTGTGCCTGGTTGTTGGCGGTGGACCGGTTGCCGAGCGCAAAGTTAAATCGCTCCTGGAATGCGGTGCCCGTGTGCGGGTCGTTAGTCCGGAAATAACCCCTGGAATTGAAAAACTTGCAGCTGAAGGCAGAATTGACTGCCAAAGACGTCAGTTCCGCCCGTCCGACCTGGAGGGAGTTTTCCTGGTAATTGGTTCAACAAATCAGGAAACAGTTAACCGCCAGGTTGCGGAAGAGGGGGCTGCCCGCAACCTGCTTGTCAATATAGTTGACGACCCCCGCAAAGGGAATTTTTTTGTACCATCTATAACTAGGCGTGGTTCCCTGACAATCGCAGTTTCAACGGACGGCAAGAGTCCGATGCTGGCCAGGAAAATACGTGAAGAACTGGAAGTAATTTTTGGACCGCAATATCAAGAGTACCTGGATTTGGTCGGGAAACTCCGGGAGGATGTCATCCGCAACGTTCAAGACCCGGAGAAAAAGAGAGAGATACTGGAAAGTTTTGCTGATGATAAAGTTCTCGGCCTCCTCAAAGAAGGCAGGCTTGCTGAGGTAAAGGAGAGGCTGCTGAATGCTTATTGCGGTTGTAGGCCTTAACCACAGGACAGCCCCTGTGGAGGTGCGGGAAAAGCTGTCCTTTGCAGGGAGCCATCTTAAGGAAGCTCTTTTGCAGCTGAAGGAGTATCCTGTTATTGAAGGTTGCGCTATTTTATCGACCTGCAACAGGACTGAAGTTTATGCTGCAACCATGGAAATGGATGAAGGCATGAACGCCATCTGGGATTTTTTATCCCGCTGGTCCAAAGTAGATATCTCCCAGATTAAGAACTATACCTACTGCCACACTCTGTACGATACAATCCGTCATATTTTCCGTGTTACATCAGGGCTGGACTCAATGCTTCTGGGGGAAACGCAGATCCTGGGACAGGTACGTTCAGCCTACCAGAAAGCAGTTGAATACGGATCTACCAACCGGGTTTTAAACACACTGTTTCAGCAGGCAATTACGGTGGGAAAGCGCGTGCGTACGGAAACGGGCATCGACCAGAACCCGGTATCCGTAAGCTACGCTGCCGTGGAGTTGGCCAGGAACTATCTGGCCGGTCTGGAAAAACGGTCCGTACTCATTATTGGCGCCGGAAAAATGAGTGAGCTCACAGCCAGGCACCTGGTGGCCAACGGTGTTACCGGGGTAATAGTATCAAACCGGTCCTTTGACCGGGCGACTGCCCTGGCTGCACAGTTTAAAGGCAAGGCGGTCAAGTTCAGTGAATTGTACCATTACATGGAAGAAGCGGATATTGTGATCAGCTGCACTGCCGCAAACCACTGTGTGGTGAGGGCGGAAGAGATGAGGCAGGTTATGGAAAAAAGAAGGGGTCGCAAAATATTTATGGTCGATATTGCCGTACCCCGGGATATTGAAGTCGAGGTTGGACAAATTGAAGGTGTCAGCCTTTTTGATATAGATGATTTAAACGTTGTGGTGGACAAGAACCTGGCTGAGCGCAAGAAGGCTGCGGTCAGGGCGGAGGAGATCATTGAAGAAGAACTGGATAAGTTCATGAAGTGGCTGGGAATGCAGTTTGTTGTTCCCACCATCACAGCTTTGAAAAAGTGGGGAGAAGAAATTAAGCAGAAGGAGTTAAAACGTGCCTTAAACCGTCTTGGCGAGCTTTCGGAGCATGACCGGAAGGTGGTCTGTTCCCTGGCCAACTCCATTGTCAACCAGATCCTTCATCTCCCTGTGATTCAGCTTAAAAAGTATGCTCCTACCACGGAGGGACACCTGTATACTGAAATTCTGCAAAACCTTTTTGACCTGGATGTACCGGGCCAGAAGCCTAAAAAGCAGAAGCTTTCTGAGCATCCTGAAAAGCCCCTGGTGCTTAATAAGGGGTAATATAAACAAGCAAGGGGTAGCATAAACAATGCATGTTTGGAGGCCGAAATGAAGCGGGAAATTGTCGTGGGCACCAGGGAGAGCAAACTTGCCATGTGGCAGGCTAAATGGGTGGTGGACAGGCTAAAGGAGTCCTGTCCTGATTATAATTATCGTATTCAGGGAATTCGCACCCTTGGAGACAACATCCTGGATGTAGCCCTGGCGAAAATTGGCGGCAAGGGCCTCTTTACCAAGGAACTGGAAGTGGCCCTTCTTGCTAAGGAAATCGATTTAGCGGTTCACAGCATGAAGGACCTGCCCACAGAACTACCGGAAGGTCTTGTGATCGGGGCCGTCTGTAAAAGGGAATACCCCGGCGATGTTCTCATTTCCCGGGAGGGGAAAAGGCTGGAGGAATTGCCTCCCGGTGCCCGGATCGGCACCAGCAGCCTCCGGCGCTGCGCCCAGCTTTTAGGGTTTAGAAGGGATTTTCAGATGGTCAACCTGCGGGGAAATCTCGACACCCGCCTGCGCAAGCTCAGGGAAGAAGGGCTTGACGCCGCCGTCCTTGCCTTTGCAGGAGTGGAGCGCCTGGGCTTGCGGGAAAGGATTACCCAGATAATTCCTTTTGATATATGCCTGCCTGCTGTGGGTCAGGGTGCCATTGGGGTGGAAGTGCGGGCAGAGGACGATGAAATCCTGGAACTGACCCAAAAGATTGATGATTACGAATCACGCTGTGCTATCAGTGCCGAAAGGGCGCTGTTAAAAAAACTCGAGGGCGGCTGCCAGATCCCTGTTGGAGCCCTGGGTACGGTTGAACAGGGACGTTTGCATTTACGGGGAGTGGTGGCGACCCTGGACGGGGAATGGATAATCCGCTCAGCATTGGAGGGGGATCTCCGGGGAGCTGAAGAGATTGGTGTGCGGCTGGCGGAACAGCTGGTGCGCATGGGAGCCGGTGAAATTTTGAATAAGATCAGGCTGGGGGGTGATTGCTGTCGCTAAAGGAATAGTATATCTTGTGGGTGCCGGACCGGGGAACCCCGGGTTGATCACAGTAAAAGGCGCGGAATTGCTCCGCAAAGCCGACGTTATTGTTTACGACCGCCTGGCCGGTCACAGGCTTATGTCTCTTGCCCGGCCCGGGGCCGAGGTTATTTATGTGGGGAAATCGCCGGATTGCCACACATTGAAGCAGGCTGAAATAAACAGCCTTTTAATAGCTAAAGCCCGGGAAGGAAAGCTTGTAGTCAGACTCAAAGGCGGCGACCCTTTTGTTTTCGGCAGAGGCGGAGAGGAAGCAGAAGCCCTTGTGGAAGCTGGAATCGAGTTTGAAGTTGTACCCGGCGTCACTTCCGCCATTGCTGTACCGGCATATGCCGGGATCCCGGTGACCCACCGGAGTTTTACCTCCACTCTGGCCGTAATTACCGGAAACGAGGATCCAACCAAGAAAAACCCGGACATAGCCTGGGATAAGATTGCAACCGGCGCCGGTACCCTGGTGTTTCTGATGGGTATGGCCAACCTGCCGGCCATAGTCAGGCGCCTGGTAGAAAACGGCCGCTCCCCCCAAACCCCGGTGGCGCTGGTAAGGCAGGGCGCTGGACCGGAGCAGCAAACCCTGACGGGGACCCTGGAGGATATCTGTGAAAAGGCAAAGAATGCGGAGTTTAAAAACCCCGCTGTAATTATTGTTGGAGATGTTGTTTACCTGCGGGAAAAACTTAACTGGTTTGAAAAGAAGCCTCTCTTCGGTAAGAGGGTGCTGGTGACCCGTTCCCGGGAGCAGGCCAGCGCCCTGTCGGCGGCCATTGAGGAAGCAGGGGGCGAGGCCCTGGAGTTTCCCGTCATCCGCGTGGTGGAACCGGAGGATTACGGGCCCCTGGACCGGGCGATCAACAATTTGAAGACCTTTGACTGGGTCATATTTACCAGCGTCAACGGAGTGCAGGCTTTTTTCCGGAGGTTGCGCCACCTGCGCAAGGATATCCGTGAACTCTATAGGGCAAGGCTCTGCGCTATCGGGCCTAAAACTGGGGAAGCGCTGGAAAACTATGGTTTGCTGGTGGAAACCGTACCGGAAAAATATCGCGCGGAAGAAATTATAGAGGCTTTGCCGGATAGGATTGAAGCGGGCACGAAAATCCTCCTGCCCCGGGCGGATATCGCCCGTAAAGTGCTGCCGGAGGCTTTGCGGCAAGTGGGTGCGGAGGTAACGGAAGTCACCGCCTACCGCACCGTTGCAGGGGACGGTGACAGCTCAAGGATCAGGGAGATGCTGGCGCGGGGAGAGATTCACCTGGTTACCTTCACCAGTTCTTCAACTGTCCGCAACCTGGTTAATATGTTGAATGCCCCGGATCTCCAAACTTTACTGAAGAATGTCGTGGTGGCCTGTATCGGGCCGATTACAGCCGGCACCGCCAGGGAACTGGGGCTCAAGGTGGACGTGGTGGCGAAGGAGTATACCATTGAAGGGCTGGTCAGGTCGTTGCTGGAGTACTACAGCTTACAAACCGTTTAAATAATGTAACCCGTAAAGGTGTGAAATCTATTGATCAGTATAACCAGGCTTTTATGCGATACGGACTACTACGGAGACAGGCTCCGGTACAGCCCCGGCTCCCGGGGCCAGACCCACGGCGCGGTTTCAGGGAGCGGCCCGGTGGTGGTCTGGAACTGTACCCGGACCTGTAATCTGAAATGTATCCACTGCTATTCAAACTCCGACGCCAGGCAATATGAGGGAGAACTTACTACGGAAGAGGCCCTGCGCTTTATTGACGACCTGGCAGAGTTTAAGGTACCGGTACTCCTTTTTTCCGGCGGGGAGCCCCTGCTGCGGAAGGACCTGAAGGAACTGGCGGCTTACGCCAGCAGCAAAGGTATCAGGCCGACCATCTCCACCAACGGTACGTTGCTGAAACCCGGTACTGTGCAGTCCCTGAAGGAACTTGGGATCGGCTATATAGGCATCAGCCTGGACGGTATCGGGGAAAACAACGACCGCTTCCGGGGCCGGGCCGGGGCTTTTGATGCTGCCCTGAAAGGGATCCGGAACTGCATTACCGCCGGGCAGAGGGTGGGACTGCGTTTTACCATCAACCGGCATAATTACGAGGAACTTGACGCCATCTTCGACCTGGTGGAGAGGGAAAATATCCCCCGCGTCTGTTTTTACCACCTGGTTTATTCCGGGCGCGGCAGCAAGATGATGGAGGAGGACATATCCCGGCAGGAAGCCAGGGCGGCGATGGACTTGATCATGGAGCGGACACTGGATTTTCACCGGAGGGGTCTGGCCAAGGAAATCCTCACCGTGGACAATCACGCCGATGGTGTCTACATCTACCTCAAGCTGAAAAAAACCGACCCTGAAAGGGCGGCGAGGGTGCTGGAGCTCCTTCGTATGAACGGGGGTAACCGCAGCGGAATAGCCATAGGAGCGGTCGACTGGTACGGAAACGTGCACCCCGACCAGTTCACCCAGAATCATACCTTCGGCAATGTCCGGGAGAGGAAGTTCGGTGACATCTGGACCGACATCTCACACCCCATCCTGGCCGGCCTGAAAAACCGCAAGCCCCTCTTAAAGGGACGCTGCGCTGCCTGTAACTGGCTGGATATCTGCAACGGCAATTTTAGGGCCAGGGCCGAGGCTGTCACCGGCGATTTCTGGGAATCCGATCCTGCCTGTTACCTGACTGATGAGGAAATAGGAATTAGTTCAAAATAGGTGAAACAGTATGGTAAGCGCATTTATATTTTGAGTAATCAGGAGACAGGTACTTAGAAATTCTAGGTTGCGTCCTGAAAAACCTAAAGATTTAGATAATTACTTCTAAAGGGAGGATTCTCGCCATGTCTTTTCCTGTCCAGCGTCCCAGGCGTTTGAGGAGCAACGAAAACATCCGGCGGATGGTCCGGGAAACCGTGCTATCTGTGGATGATTTGGTTTACCCTGTTTTTGTGACTCATGGAAAGGGTGTAGCACGTCCTGTGGAGTCCATGCCGGGTATTTATAACTATTCAATCGATATGCTTTTAAAACACCTGGAGAAAGCAGCCCGCCTGAAAATCCCCGGGATTCTGCCCTTCGGTATACCGGCTACAAAGGATGAGGTGGGTTCCGAAGCCTATGCGGAAGACGGTATCATTCAACAGGCGGTACGGGCAATAAAGGAAGCCTTTCCGGACTTTCTGGTTATTACCGATATCTGTTTGTGCGAGTATACGAGCCATGGCCATTGCGGGTTGATCCAGGACGGCCGGGTGGCAAACGACCCCACTCTGGATCTTCTGGCCAGGACGGCTGTTTCCCATGCCGCGGCGGGGGCGGATATGGTTGCCCCTTCTGATATGATGGACGGGCGGGTGGGCGCCATCCGCCGGGCCCTGGACAAAGAAGGATTCGAAAGCGTGCCTATTATGGCCTACTCGGCCAAATATGCCTCGGCCTTCTACGGGCCCTTCCGGGATGCCGCCGGTTCCGCACCGCAGTTTGGCGACCGGAAGGCCTACCAGATGGATCCTGCCAATTCTGACGAAGCGCTGCGGGAAGTCTGGCTGGATATCGAGGAGGGCGCGGATATCGTTATGGTAAAACCGGCCCTGGCCTATATGGACGTGATCCGTCGGGTCAAGGACGAATTCGGTTATCCTGTGGCGGCTTACAATGTCAGTGGCGAGTACAGCATGATCAAGGCCGCAGCGCAAAAGGGCTGGGTGGACGAGCGCAGGATTGTAATGGAAACCCTGACGGGCATCAAGCGGGCGGGGGCGGATATCGTGATTACCTACTATGCCCTGGATGTTGCGGAATGGCTGAGGGAGTAAAACACGGGATTTGAGGACCTGGGGCTTTTACTCCGGGTCTGGGTTTAAATATATACCGGCATAGAATTTGGCAGTAAAATGACGTAATGCTGGAGGGTACAGGGATGATTATATCGTGGAATACAACCAATGCCTGCAACATGATGTGCAAGCATTGTTACCGGGACGCCGGAGTCAAGGCCGAGCAGGAGCTGAGCACAGAAGAGGGTTTGAAACTGATTGATCAAATTGCTGAAGCCGGGTTTAGGATCATGATCTTCAGCGGGGGTGAGCCCCTGATTCGCAATGATATTTATACCCTGGTAAAACATGCCCGGGAAAAGGGGCTAAGACCGGTTTTCGGTACCAACGGCACCCTGCTTACCGCTGAAGTGGCCGAACGGCTGAAGGATGCCGGGGCTGTAGCCATGGGAATCAGCCTGGACAGTGTCGATCCTGTGATCCATGACGAGTTCAGGGGTGTGAACGGGGCCTGGCAGCAGGCGGTGGACGGTATGCGTGCCTGCCGGGAGGTAGGCCTGCCCTTTCAGATTCACACCACCGTGATGGACTGGAATATGGCGGAGGTTGAAGATTTGACCGATTTCGCGGTTCAGGAGGGAGCCAGGGGACACCACATTTTCTTCCTGGTTCCCACAGGCCGGGCTGTCAATATTGAACAAGAGACACTGAGGGCCGAACAGTACGAGGAATTACTTCGCCGGATCATGAAAAAGCAGAGCGAAGTTAAAATAGAGTTAAAGCCCACCTGTGCCCCCCAGTTTATGCGGATTGCCTCGGAGATGGGGCTGGAAACACGCTTCAGCAAAGGTTGCCTGGCCGGTCTGTCCTACTGTATCATCAGTCCCCTGGGTATCGTCCAGCCTTGTGCTTACTTGAATATACCCGCCGGTAACGTGAGGGAAAAGTCCTTTGGCGAAATCTGGCGGGAAGCTGAAATATTCAAGGTTTTGCGTACCGAGAAATACAAAGGGGGCTGCGGTTCCTGCCGTTATAAAAAAGTGTGCGGCGGCTGCCGGGCCCGCGCCTATTTTTACCAGGGTGACTACATGGGTGAGGAGCCATGGTGCCTGTACAGAGAGAGAAAGGGATCGTAGTCATGCAGTTCGATGCATTGGACAAAAAACTCCTGAACATGATCCAAAGTAATTTTCCTCTGGTCCCGGAGCCTTACCGGGAGCTGGGTAATGCCCTTGGGATCACGGAAGAAGAGGTTATAGCCAGGTTGCAGTCACTCATGGAGAGCGGGGTCATCCGCCGCCTGGGAGGGGTTTTTGACTCCAGGAAACTGGGGTACAGCGGCACCTTGTGTGCCATGAATGTTCCTGATGAGCGGATTAGAGCAGTAGCCGGGGTGGTCAACTCTTTTGACGAAGTAACCCACAACTATTTGAGGGAAGACTACTTCAATATGTGGTTTACTGTCCTGGCGCCAACCGTGTCCAGACTCGGGGAGATCCTGGATGAAATCAGGGAGCTTACAGGTATCCAGGAGATTTTGACCCTGCCCTCGGAAAATGTTTTTAAGATCAGGGTAAACTTTGATCTTGACTGAGGTGAAATCCCATATTGACCGAACAGGATAAACAAATCGTCCGGGAACTGCAAAAGGGCCTGCCCCTGGTGAGCCGCCCCTTCAAAGCAATTGCGTCTAAACTGGGAATGAGCGAGGAGAAACTCATCGGGCGGATTAAGCAATTTGTTGAAGATGGGAGGATCAGGCGTTTCGGAGCTGTGGTCCGTCACCAGGACCTGGGCTATGTGGCTAACGCTATGGTGGTCTGGGATGTACCGGAGCACAGGATCCAGGAGGTTGGGTCTGTCATGGCCAGTTTTGAGGAAGTAACGCACTGTTATCAACGTCCTCGCCATCCGGGCTGGCCCTATAATTTATACACCATGGTACACGGCCGGAACAGGGAAGAGTGTATTCAGGCGGCCCAGAGGATCGCCCGGGCCACCAGACTGGAACAATACCGGCTGCTTTTCAGTACTGCCGAACTGAAAAAGAGCAGTATGTGCTACTTTGAGGAAAAGGAGTTTGTGGAATGCAGAAAGAATACTCCAGATCCGTAACGCTTTTCAAGGAGGCCGCAAAGTATATCCCTGGCGGTGTGAACAGTCCAGTGCGGGCATTTAAATCGGTGGGCTTAAACCCGGTCTTCATAAGCCGGGGGGAAGGTTCGAATATTTACGATGTGGACGGAAATGAGTACATTGATTACGTCGGCTCCTGGGGCCCGTTAATCCTCGGCCACCGGCACCCCCGGGTAATCGAGGCGCTGGAGAGGTGCCTGCGGGAGACAGGCACCAGTTTCGGCGCTCCCACTGAAATAGAGAATACCCTGGCAGCCATGCTTGTGGCGGCGCTTCCCTCGGTGGAACAGGTGCGCCTGGTAAATTCGGGCACGGAGGCTACCATGAGCGCCCTTCGCCTGGCCAGGGGCTATACGGGCAGAAACAAAATTGTCAAATTTGAAGGCTGCTACCACGGGCATGCGGACTTCCTTCTGATTAAGGCCGGCTCGGGCGCGCTGACCCTGGGAGTGCCCACCAGTCCCGGTATCCCGCCGGGCTCAGCCGCCTATACAATCACTGCCGCCTATAACAACCTGGATCAGCTCAGGGAGATATTTAGGCTGGAAGGTTCGGACATTGCCGCGGTAATTGTGGAGCCCGTGGCCGGAAATATGGGGGTTGTCCCGCCGGAACCGGGCTTCCTGGAAGGGCTGCGGGAGATAACCAGCGCTTACGGGAGCCTTTTGATTTTCGACGAGGTTATGACGGGCTTTCGCCTGGCCTACGGCGGTGCCCAGGAAAAATACGGGATCACCCCTGATTTGACCTGCCTCGGGAAAATTATCGGCGGGGGGCTTCCGGTGGGCGCTTATGGCGGAAGGCGCGAAATCATGGAACATATTGCGCCGGCCGGTCCGGTTTATCAGGCCGGGACCCTGTCCGGCAACCCCCTGGCCGTGACCGCCGGGATTGCTACCCTGGAAGTTTTGCAGCAGCCGGGTGTTTACGAGAAACTGGAGCAAAGTTCTTCTGAACTGGCGCAGGGATTGCAGAAATCTGCCCGGGAGGCCGGGATTGAGGTGAGTTTCAACCGGGTGGGTTCAATGCTCTGTTGCTTCTTTACGGAGCAGAAGGTCTATGATTACAGCACTGCCTGCACATCAAACACTGCCCGCTACGCGGCGTTCTTTAAGTCCATGCTGGAGCAGGGCGTCTACCTCGCTCCTTCCCAGTTTGAAGCAGCTTTTATGTCACTAGCCCACACCCGGGAGCAGATTGAGCGGACGGTGGAGGCCTCCCGGGCGGCATTCCGGGCGGCACTGGCAGTGTAAATAAATGGTTTTATGTTTTCTATTTTTTGTGATTGAAAACACAAATTAATGGTGTATAATAAAATAAGGATGATTATTCCAGTGGGAATAATTGTAATAGTATTAGCAATATTATAATAATAAATAATAAACCAAGCCAGTTAAGGCAACCTGACGGGTATGGGCGGGTCCTGTCCCGGAGGGTCTTTAAGTAAGCTCTGCGAAGAAGGGGAGTTCCTGACCTCAAGGAGAACCGGTGGCTAACCAGGCCCTTTTTTCGCATTGCGGAAAAAGGGCTTTCTTTATGGAGAGAGCAGTGGGGGAGGTGAGGATTTGGGACGGCGTATTGGGGTTATCGGAGTGATTGTGGAAAACAGGGAGAACTCCTCCCAAAAAATCAACAACGTTCTCAGTGAATACAGCGAAATTATCGTGGGTCGTATGGGTATTCCTTACAGGGAGCGCAATTTGTCGGTAATCTCCTTGATTATCGATGGTTCCACCGATGAAATCGGAGCCTTAAGCGGAAAACTGGGTGGAATTGCAGGGGTTAAAGTTAAAACAGCGCTGCTCTCAAAGGACCTGTAAGGTTTAACAAGGGCTGATTTGATTGCCGACCCCAGAAAAGGGCACTTTGGTTAAATAATTGGTTAAGTAAAATAAATAAACAATTTTTTGCCAGGTAAGGGGGCGAATGTTCCTTTGACTGTAGGAAGCTTAAATGAGACACCCAGGGGAAGCAGACTTCACATTGCCATTTTTGGCAGGCGTAATGCCGGAAAGTCAAGCCTGATCAACGCTCTGGCCAACCAGGAAGTTGCCATTGTTTCCAATGTACCGGGCACCACCACTGATCCGGTCTATAAGACAATGGAGATCCTGCCGCTGGGGCCGGTAGTGCTCATAGACACAGCCGGGATCGATGATGTAGGGGAATTGGGAGGCCTCAGGATTAAAAAAACCATAGCTGTGCTCGCAAAGGCGGATTTTATGATTCTGGTTATCGATGCCGGTCAGGCCCAGGGGGATATAGACTATGAACTGGATTTGGTCAAGAAAGCCGGGGAGCAGGGCGTACCCGTTCTGGGAGTACTGAACAAAATTGATCTGTATCCGGAGTCTCAGGCTGCGGAATTAGAGAGGCTACTCGGGATCAGGGTAGTTCCGGCAAGCGCCGTTTCCCGGCAGGGCATCGAACATGTGATTAAAGAAATGATCCGGATTGCCCCCAAGGACTGGGCTTTGCCGACCATTCTCGGCGATTTGATTGATCCGGGCGATACCGTGGTCCTGGTTGTTCCCATAGATAAGGCGGCTCCTAAGGGGAGGCTTATTCTGCCCCAGGTCCAGACAATCCGGGATATTTTGGACAATAATGCTATGGCCCTGGTGGTGAAAGAAAGCGAATTGAAGGCAGCCCTTGCCGGCCTGGCCCGGAAGCCGAAGCTGGTGGTTACCGACTCCCAGGCTTTTTCTAAGGTGGACGCTGATACCCCCGGGGATATCATGCTGACCTCCTTTTCCATCCTTTTCGCCCGCTATAAAGGAGATCTGGAAGCGCTGGTGGCCGGGGCGCTGGCTGTTGATTCCTTGAAGCCCGGAGACAGGGTTTTAATCGCCGAGGCCTGCACCCATCACCGGGTGGAGGACGACATCGGTACTGTTAAAATACCCCGCTGGCTGCGCCAGAAAGCTGGGGGAGAACTGCACTTCGACTGGTCCAGCGGCCTTGAGATGCCCGCGGAGCTGGGTCAGTACAAACTGATTGTTCACTGCGGGGCCTGTATGATCAACCGCAAAGAAATGTTACACAGGATCATGCAGGCAACCAGCGCCGGTGTGCCGGTGGTTAACTACGGGGTGCTCATAGCCAGCCTGCACGGTATTCTAAGGCGGGCCCTTTCACCCTTCCCGGGCGCCCTGCGCCTCCTTGAAGAAAGTAAAACGGAAGTGAATGAGTGTGCGAAAGGTCTTTGCGGATGCACTGGAACGGGCTGCTAACGGAAGAGAGCTGTCCCGGGAAGATTTGCAGGTGCTGTTGGGGGCGGATGAGCAAGAAAGCACTAGCCTTTTTGAGCTGGCAGATGAGGTGCGCTCCCGGTTTGTAGGTGAAGAGGTCCATTTAAGGGGGCTCATCGAGTTTTCCAATTACTGCACCGGAAACTGCCTGTATTGTGGACTGAGAAAAAACAACCGCTCGCTGGTCAGGTACCGGATGAGTCCGGAGGAGATTATGGAAAGCGCCCGCCGGGCCGCAGATCTGGGCTGCCGCACCATTGTCCTCCAGTCGGGTGAGGATAGATACTATACAGCTGAAGCTCTGGCAGAGCTGATCAGCAGGATGAAGGGTGAATTGGATGTTGCCATAACGATTTCCATCGGCGACCGGACCCGGACGGAGTACGAGCTGCTCAAGGAAGCCGGGGCCGACCGCTACCTCTTAAAATTCGAAACCAGCGACCCCCGTCTGTTTAGTGCCCTGCGTCCCGGGACCACCCTGGAGGAAAGGCTGAAAAGAATAGCCTGGCTGAAAGAGCTGGGTTACCAGGTGGGTTCAGGGAATATCGTCGGTCTGCCGGGCCAGTCCCTGGAGATCCTGGTCGGAGATATCCTGTTGCTGCGCAGGTTGGGCGTGGAAATGGCCGGGATTGGTCCCTTTATCCCGGCTGACGGGACGCCCCTGGAAAGATTTCCCCCCGGTGATTTGGAACAGGTTTTAATGACACTGGCTCTGGTCCGCCTTGTCCTGCCCAGGGCCCATCTGCCGGCTACCACGGCTACGGCCACACTGGATTCCCAGGGCAGGCTCAGGGCGCTAAAATGCGGAGCCAACGTGATTATGCCGAACATGACACCGCAGTCTTACCGAGAGAACTACCGCATCTACCCTGGTAAGTTGGGGATCGGAGAGATGCCGGAAGAAAGCTATGCAAAGGCGGTCAAGATGGTAGAAAGTGCCGGACGTAGGGTGTCCCGGGACTACGGGCACGGGTACCGGGTACGGGAGGCTTTGAAGACGGGTTCAGGTATTAGTTAATTGAAGTGGTTAATAAAAGCGCCTTGAACGGATTAGATGAAAGTAAAAATATAAAATCAAAGATTAGAGGAGGGTTTTTCTTGAACCAGCAAAGAGCGGACTTCATTGACGAGATATATATTAACGGGTTGCTGGAGGAAGCCCGCACTGCGACTCTGGATGATGCCAGGCGAATTATCGACAAGGCGGGGCTGTGTAAAGGTCTGACGCCGGAAGAAACGGCGGTGCTCCTGCATGCCGAGGACAGGAAAATACTCGAAGGAATATACCATCAAGCCAACAGGATTAAGGAGAGCATCTACGGCAAGAGGCTTGTTTTTTTCGCTCCCTTGTACATCAGTAACTACTGCATCAATAATTGCGTCTATTGCGGTTACAGGCGGGATAATAAATTCGAACGGCGTAAGCTGACCATGGAAGAGATCAGGGATGAGGTAACTGCCCTGGAGGACATGGGCCACAAGCGCCTGGCCCTGGAATGCGGCGAGGATCCGGTAAACTGCCCCATAGATTATGTTCTGGAAGCCATTGAAACCATTTATTCGGTTAAGGAAAAAAACGGCAGCATCAGGCGTGTTAATGTCAACATAGCCGCTACAACCCATGAAAATTACCGGAAACTTAAAGAGGCTAAAATTGGTACTTACATTCTTTTCCAGGAAACTTATCACCGGGACACTTACGCCAAGATGCACCCGGCAGGCCCCAAAAGGGATTACGACTGGCACACCTGCGCCTTCGACCGGGCTATGGAGGCCGGCATTGACGACGTAGGAGCGGGTGTTCTGTTCGGACTCTATGATTATAAATTTGAGGTGCTGGCCTTGCTGCTGCACGCCCTGCACCTGGAGGAGGCCTTCGGTGTCGGACCCCATACCATATCAGTGCCGCGACTGAGGCCGGCTCGGGGCGTCAACCTGAAGACTTTTCCATATCTTGTATCAGATGAATCTTTCAAAAAGATTGTTGCTATTCTCCGGCTGGCTGTCCCCTATACGGGTATCATCCTTTCCACCCGGGAAAGTGCGGATTTCCGGGACGAACTGATTAATGTAGGAATCTCTCAGCTCAGCGCCGGTTCCTGCACCGGTGTCGGCGGCTACCGCCAGGAAAAGAAAGAAGGCACGTGTGAGGAATCACCCCAGTTTGCTGTTGATGACCAGCGCAGTCTCGACGAGGTTATCGCCAGTATCTGCAAGTCCGGTTATATCCCCAGTTTTTGCACGGCCTGCTACCGCAAGGGGAGGACCGGGGATCGTTTTATGCCACTGGCCAAAAGCGGAGAAATACAAAACGTGTGCCAGCCCAATGCCATTCTGACTTTTAAGGAGTTTTTAATGGATTACGCAACTCCAGAAACCAGGCGATACGGTGAAGAAGCCATCACCAAGCACCTGGAGCTGATCGGCAGTCCGGAAGTCCGGGAAAAAACCAAAATGGTCCTGGAGCAGATTGCTGGGGGACAGAGGGATTTTTACTTCTAAAGCTAGCGTGCCGGAAAGCTTATTATTTAAATGAGGGTGTTTATAAAAAGCTGCAGCTTTAATATTCTGTTATCACCACGTATTGAATAACAGGATGCTGCAGCTTTAGTTTTGTCATCACCAGTTATTGGACAATAGGATGATCGAAATTTCACAATCATTATTTACGCCGTGCTGTTTTAAAGATATAATCAGAAAAAGGGGGGTGATTTCAATTATTCTAACAACAACGCCGTCCGTTGAGGGCCGCAAAATCCAGGCTTACCTGGGCATCGTTACAGGTGAGGCCATTATGGGTGCAAATATTGTGAGGGATCTTTTCGCCAGTATAACCGATATCGTAGGTGGGCGATCCGGCGCCTACGAGGAAAAACTATCCCAAGCCAGGAAAGTTGCAATAGAGGAGATGGCTGCCCAGGCCAGAAGACTTGGGGCAAACGCAGTGGTGGGAGTGGATCTCGACTACGAGGTTATCAGGGATGGAATGCTGATGGTAACCGCCAGCGGCACAGCAGTTACAATATAAATAAAAAATAAAAAAAATAAATATTAAATACATAAATAACGTGGAAAACATCACCTTGCTAAAAGCAGGGTTTCTTTTTCGAAACTGGTTTGCCTGGAAGATCCAGGCATGTAATAAATTATAAAACCAGTTGATAGATAAAAGTTATTTGACGTTGGAAGCTCTGATCATATAGAATAGGTTTGTGCACAAATGCACAAGTAGTTGTTCTGTAAAAATAGTATTAATTACGACAAAGTTAATTTTATTTTTTGTAAGTACCTTTTTGTTTTTATAAGATAAAGCTTTTTGTAATGAAGGTTTGTGATATTTTTTGGAGGGTTAATTAATGAAAACACTCAGGGTACCAGAGGCTACCATAACAAGGATATCTGTTTATTCCCGGTATCTGGAACAATTAGATAGAAAAGGCGTTGTTACTGTATCATCGGTTGAGATTGCGGAGGGAGTAGGGGTCAGTCCTGCCCAGGTAAGAAAGGATCTGGCCTACTTCGGTGAATTCGGGACCCGGGGTGTGGGATATAATGTTAAGGACCTGAGGCATTATACCTCCAAAATCCTGAATCTCAACGAGCCCTGGCCCCTGGTGGTGGTCGGAGCCGGCAACCTCGGCTTTGCCTTGAGCACTTACAAGGGATTTAACAACCGCGGTTTTTCAGTTGTCGGGATTTTTGACAATGACCTGACTAAGATTGGCAAGAAAATTGTCGATTTGGAGGTCAGTCCTCCGGAGAAAATGCCCGAAATAATTGCCCAGCACAAAGTAAAAATTGGTATCATTGCCGTTCCGGCCAGTGCAGCCCAGGAAGTTGCAGACCTGATGATAAAAAACGGCCTGGTGGGCATCTTGAATTTTGCGCCTGTTTCCTTAAATGTGCCAGATCATATTGAGCTGCGGAACGTAGATCTGTCGGTAAACCTCGAAATTTTAACCTTCAACCTGGGCATGCGGCAGTTTGCATCCCGCGGCAAGGAATAGAGGAGTGGGTTCCATGGCTTCAAAAATTTATACCCTGGAGGTAGCGACCAGAGAGAGAACGCAGATGGTGGATATCACCAGCGAAGTAAACCGTATTGTTGCTAAAAGCGGTGTTGTAGAAGGCATTTGCCATCTCTTTGTGCCGCACACGACGGCCGGCCTGACCATTAACGAAAATGCTGACCCGACTGTGACGGCCGACATTCTGATGGAGCTTAACAAGATTATTCCCTTTGAGGACGGGTACAGACATAGTGAAGGTAATTCAGCAGCCCACATCAAGTCATCTCTCACAGGAGTTTCCCTATCAGTTTTTGTAACCGGGGGGAGGCTTCTCCTGGGTACCTGGCAGGGAGTTTACTTTTGCGAGTACGACGGTCCCCGGCGCAGGAAGGTTCTAATCAAGGTTATAGAGGGATAAATAAGACGGGCCCTGGTGTTCCACCGGAGCCCGTATATTATTTATAGATTAATTTGTCAGGCTTTGAATAGGGGCTGGGATCCGGCCGCCCCGCCGGACGAAATCCGAAGCTGAATAGGGCTTCACCGGGATTACAGGGGCCCGGCCCAGCAATCCGCCGAATTCTACATAATCGCCTACTTTTTTACTAACTGCCGGAATCAAGCGGACAGCAGTGGTTTTTTTATTAATCATTCCTATGGCGGCTTCGTCAGCGATGATGGCTGCGATTGTTTCAGCGGTGGTATCCCCCGGCACGGCAATCATATCCAGCCCCACCGAGCACACACAGGTCATGGCTTCCAGTTTGTCCAGCGTCAGGGCACCCGCTTCGGCGGCGCGGATCATCCCGGCGTCTTCGCTTACTGGGATGAATGCGCCCGAGAGGCCGCCCACGTAGGATGAAGCCATGGCCCCGCCCTTTTTAACCGCATCGTTCAAGAGGGCCAGGGCGGCTGTGGTGCCGTGCGTGCCGCAGCGCTCCAAACCCATGGATTCGAGAATATCTGCTACACTGTCACCGATGGCTGGCGTGGGCGCCAGGGAGATATCCACGATCCCAAAGGGGACACCAAGCATCCGGGCCGCCGTACGCCCTACCAATTCGCCCATCCGGGTGATTTTAAAGGTAGTTTTTTTCACAGTTTCGGCCAGTGTCCCAAAGTCTGCACCCTTGACGGTGTCCACTGCTTTTTTGACGACACCGGGGCCGCTCACTCCAACATTGATCACGCACTCCGGTTCGCCGATCCCGTGAAATGCTCCGGCCATAAAGGGATTGTCTTCAGGAACATTGGCAAAGACCACAAGCTTGGCGCAGCCGATTCCATCCCTGTCCGCCGTTTTTTCCGCTGTTTTTTTAATTATCTGGCCCATCAGGTAGACTGCGTCCATGTTAATTCCTGCCCTGGTGGTGGCCACGTTGACAGAGGAGCACACCCGGCTGGTACGGGACAGCGCTTCCGGAATGCTGTTAATCAGGGCCTTATCAGCCTTTGTAAACCCTTTATGCACAAGGGTTGAAAAGCCTCCGATGTAATTTACGCCCACAGCGGCTGCGGCATCGTCCAGGGTCTCGGCAAAATCTACGTAATGGTCCACCCTGCTGCTTTCCGCCACAAGTGCAATAGGTGTGACCGAAATTCTTTTGTTGACGATGGGCAGGCCGTACTCCTGTTCAATTTTTTCTCCCGTCTTGACCAAATCCCTGGCTAGCCGGGTGATCTTATCGTATATTTTTTGCCTGGCTGCCGCCGGATTGGGATCGGCACAGTCCCGGAGGCTAATTCCCATGGTGATGGTGCGAATGTCTAAATTTTCCTCCTGCACCATTTTAATGGTCTCCAGGATTTCCTGAAAAGTGAACATTAAAGTTCCCCCTGACTACGCTTGTCTAAATCCTGTGCATAAATTTAAAAGCGTCCTCATGCATGGCCTCGATTCTGACTCCCAGCTCAAGGCCTTTTTTATTCAAGCTTTCCTTTAAGGTAAGCAAGTCAACGGTGCTGCCGCTGAGATCGGCGATCATAATCATGACTAGGAATTCCTGGAGAATCGTCTGGCTGATATCCAGGATGTTTATTTTGTTGGAGGCAAGCACCTGTGCTACACCTGCGATGATACCTACCCGGTCGGGTCCGATTACTGTTACAATAATCCGGTTGCCCGTTTCTTTGGGCTTATGTTGCGACAACATAGAAAAACTCCTTTTAAAAAAATTAAAGCTGGCATCCAGCTTTTATTTTGGTTTTTCCATTAGGAACAGATACTATAAGTGACCATTTATAATTCGGTTGTTTATTATAAAACAATCTTAACTTTGGCCAGAAAAAATGTCAAATCTTTTTTAACCTGTG